>Ga0105238_10001390_pt1 | contig 24275 bp, 18 predicted proteins | sample KBSC34metaG_FD_81526 | JGI IMG/M metagenome (GOLD analysis project Ga0105238, IMG submission 81526) | Corn rhizosphere microbial communities from Kellogg Biological Station, Michigan, USA - KBS C3-4 metaG | ecosystem: Host-associated > Plants > Roots > Rhizosphere > Soil | place: Michigan, USA...
AGGTGGTTCAACACTTCTTCACGCCGTGAGGTGAGCCAAATGACCGTCGTCGGGGAAGACGCAAGTTGTCCGAACGAAGTTAGATGCCTACCGATAATGGCTGACATCAGGGCCTTTGACACTATAGCCTTACTTCACAAGCCGACGTCCCAGGACCTTTCCCGTGAACGACGTTTCACGGGAGGAATCCCAACCGTTTCCATACGGCGCCGCTGCAGCGATGACTCCTGGCAGTCTCCGTGTACGCCGTAATTCAGGCGCTACCTGCTCGTTGATCGGCTAAGCTAAGCTGAGTCAATCAAATGGCGCTCTCTACCGGCGCAAAAATCGGTCGTTACGAAATCATTGCGTCCATTGGTGCAGGCGGAATGGGCGAGGTGTACAGGGCGCACGATCCGCGCCTGCGTCGTGACGTCGCGATCAAAGTCTCCGCGCAGCAATTCTCCGAGCGCTTTGAGCGAGAAGCCCACGCCATCGCCGCCCTGAACCATCCCAACATCTGCCAGGTTTACGATATCGGCCCGAACTACCTGGTCATGGAGTTTATTGAGGGCACTCCGCTCGCTGGTCCTTTGCCTGTCGATGTTGCGTTGCGCCATGCCGTGCAGATCGCCGATGCGCTTTCCGCCGCGCACGCCAAAGGCATTACACATCGCGACCTGAAACCCGCCAACATCCTGGTGACGGCGTCTGGCATCAAGCTTCTCGATTTCGGGCTCGCGCTATTGAGCCGCGACGGCATGCGGTCGGTGGATGAGACGGCAACCATCGGCATGACCCAGGCTGGTACGATCCTGGGCACCGCCGCCTACATGTCTCCCGAGCAGACCGAAGCTAAGCCCGTAGATGCGCGCTCGGATATTTTCTCGTTTGGGTTGGTGCTTTACGAAATGCTGAGCGGGCGCCGCGCCTTCACCGGCGATTCCGCAATCGCCATTATGGCCTCCATTCTGCACAAGGATCCCGAACCTCTCGATACCACACCGGCATTGCAAAACATCCTCGCCCGCTGCCTGCGCAAGTCGCCCGCCGAACGCTTTCAGTCCATCACGCAGGTGAAGGACGCTCTGCTGGCCACCACTAACGGCGTGGGCCCGCCTGTAGAGCGCACGCCGTCCATCGCCGTTCGTCCCTTTGCCAATATGAGCGCGGACAAGGAGAACGAGTACTTCAGCGACGGCTTGGCCGAGGAGATCATCAACGTGTTGGCGCACCTTCCCGGTTTGCGGGTGATCGCGCGCACTTCGGCTTTCGCATTCCGCGGCAAGCAGCAGGACATCCGCAAGATTGCCGAAGCGCTCGGCGTGAGCACGATCCTGGAGGGCAGTGTGCGGAGCGCCGGGAACCGCATTCGTGTTACGGCGCAGCTCATCTCGGCGGGGAACGGATCGCATCTCTGGTCGGAGCGCTATGACCGCGAAATGACGGACGTGTTCGCGGTGCAGGACGAGATCGCGGCGGCTATTACCAGGGTTCTTCAGGTTAAGCTTTCGGTAGCACCTGCGGCGCTGCGGCGTTACGTGCCTAACCTTCCCGCATACGAGGCGTATTTGAAAGCCCGGCATCACTGGGCGAAGGTTACCCCGGAATCGCTGGCTCGAAGTAAGGAGTGTTACGAGCACGCGATCGCGCTCGATCCGGGATTCGCCCTGGCTCACATCGGGCTTGCAGACTACTACCTGCTCGTAACCGCCGCTGCCGGTCTGGTGCCAGCCCACGAAGCCATGCCACTGGTGCGAGCGTGCGCCAAAAAAGCGCTGGACATCGACTCCTCGCTGCCGGAGGCGCACGCCTTGTTGGGTGTGGTGGCGGCGGTCTACGAGTACGACTGGGAGAACGCCAAGCTGCTCTTCCGGCTGGCCATGGCTCGCGACCCGGTTCCGCTCCAGGTTCATCACTGGTACGGCTGGTTCTACCTGGAGCCGATGGGTGAGGATGCTGTCGAGACACTCGAGCGGGTACTCCAGGAAGACCCACTCAACCGTGTATTACGTCAGTGTTTGGCTATCTGCCTTTAGCGTGGTTGGCAGGTACGAGGAAGAAGCCACGGAACTTCGCGGGATACTGGAACTCGATGAGAACTTCTGGTTTGCCCACATGATGCTGGCCTGGAACTACGTCCTCCGAGGGATGCTCACCGAAGCGCTCTCATTGGCCGAAAAAGCCTATTCTCTCGCGCCTTGGAGCGCGCAGGCTATTGCAGTCTTTGCGGCGCTCTTGCGACGGACCGGGGACACGAGCCGGGCAGAATAATTGCTTCAGGGCCTGCGGAATGCGCCCGAGGCTTACGGAGTTCCCAGGGCTCTGTCATTTTTCCACTTTTTATGTGAAGAAATCGACGAGGCGGCGGATTGGGCCGAAAAATCTTTGGAGCAGCGCGACCCCTTTGGCCTCCAGATGGCGGGGCTCTTCCGCGGTAGCGCCCGCTGGCCCGCGCTGGCCAAAATGGCGAAGTTGCCGGAGTGAGTGCCTTGGATCTCGTTCGGCGATCACTCCGGTGAAATCGCCGTCCCGAATTAGGAACAAGAAACGCGCTTGGACGAAGTTATTTTTACTGTCAAAGTGACTTCCGTTAATAGGAATTATCGGGACAAACTGCCGTCGGTCTTCGGTGTCCCGGGCCAGTCTCACCAGCCAATCGAAATTGCAAGACCTCCACCACATCGACGTGTTTTTTCGGTCTGGCCATTTTAATAACCCTCACGCCCGTAACTCGGCGAGCAGCGCCCGAGATACCTGGACCAAATCGCGCACTTCACGGCGCCTGCGCTCGGCCGCCGAGTAGTTGCGGTGCCGCAGGTTGGCATTCTGGATACGCGCCGTCCCTCCTCCGTCTTTAGTCTGGTGCTCAGGTCACTATGGGGCCTACATGATCGCGTCCCGCGCCTGGTCTTCGTGCTACATCCTTTGCAAAGTCTCCGGGCGGATGGTCCGCTGGATGACGTGCTATAGTTTTTGTTTCGGCATCGGAGGATGTTTTCTTATGGAACCATCCAACGAGCACGAACGGGCTATCAAAGTAGCCGTAGATACCATCGCTACAGAGGGCAGGCTCTCCTTAGAATCGATCCCCGAGGTTGCTGACTCTCTGCAATTCATGATGTCCAGGTCGGATACCAAGTTCCTGGTGCAGTATATGCGCTGGCGGATGGATAAGCCAAGGACATTCAGCGTGATGGATTCGAGGACGGTCTCAGGTTATCGGAAGCATTCCGGCAGGGGAGTTTCCGCGCTCCTTGGTGATGTCTCCTGATGGTAGGATTTTGGTGCTTGCAAACTACGGATCAGGCTCGCTACAAATCATGGACTCGCTTAGACTTCTGATCAATAAAATCGGAAAGTAACGACCCCGCGATTACGCACCATAAGCCGCCTAGTGCATGTGCTCCCAAGGCGAAGCGCGGAGGCTACCGATAATAGTTCTTAACGGACCTTGATACCTTTTCGAGAAGCTGACGCGACATTCGGTGGCCGATTTTCTTTTCAATGCGCAACCTCGAATTTTTCAGACGTCGCCGAGGGCTACGTACGCCCGCGGATATCGACTGCAACCGAACGATGGCGATGGCGCTTCGAGCCGGACGGCTTAGCGGGTGCGCACCGTCCGGTTCGATTTAGAACCCCCTCCGAAACGACAGCGGAAGAAAGCTGGCGCAGATTTGAATCTAGTGCGAATGATCTCCCCGCAGCTTGGTTCGACTGGTGACGTACAGATCGTTGCTGCCTGATCCACCAGCTCGCGTCGAATAGAAATACAGTGTTGTGCCGTCGAACGACAGAGCAGGCCCGCCTTCGTTGGCCGACGAATTGACCGGGGCACCCAAGTTCACCGGCTGGGACCACGGAGCGTTGATCGAGGCGCGGGTGGCTATCCACACGTCAAGGCCGCCCAGGCCTCCGCCGCGGCTCGAAGTGATGTACATCTCCAGACCGTTGCGGCTTATGCTGGTACGAGTGTCTCGAGCGGGACTGTTCAACTCGGGCACGATTCGTCCGGCCCCAAAAGTGCCGTCCGGCTGCACGGTGCTGACGTAAATGTCCCAATCCCCGATGTTGTTGGGTCGATTCAGGCTCGTGAAGTACAGGCTCGTCAGGCCCGTGTCATCGTCTACGAAGTACGTCGGGCCATCCTCATCGAACTGGGTATTGATGGAGCAGCCAAGATTGACGGGCGCCTCCCAGGCGAAGTCGTCATGCGTATCGCGCCGATAAGCGACCCAGATGTCACTTCCGCCGCACCCTCCGGGCCGGTTGCTGCCAAAGAAGAGCAGATGACCGTCGCGCGATAGGTCGGGCGCGTTTTTCGTCGCCGGTGAGTTGAAGGTCGACCCCAGATTAGTGGCCGGGCCCCACGGAGCATCGAGACTCGGGCGCTGGGACACGTATATGTCCCAGCCCCCGATGCCGCCAGGCCGATCCGATACAAAATACAAACTTAGGCCGTTCTTGGAAATGGCTGGATGCTGATCGACTCCTGGTGAATTGACCGTGCCTAGATTGACCGGCGTTTCCCAGTTGGTGTAGGCGGGCTGCGCGCTAACGGCGTAGACCGCCAGCATGAGCAGACCACAACACTTCAGGCCGGTGCTGGACTTCAGGATGGTTCTGTTGTACATTTTCAATACGATCGCGTTCATAATGATTAGGCCTCTCTTTCATGCGTGCCTATGGGGTGGTCGCCCACGTCGGCGCCTATCCGGCGCCAGGCAAACATTGCGGGTCGAGGTTAGCATCCTGGAGAGCGCATTGTAACGAACCGCGTGCGAAATGAATCCGAAAAATACGCGAAATGAGCCCGGGACTGCCCCGGAGCCGTCATTTTCATCGTGAGCGGACGTATCCATCTAGCCGACGACATCGCGCTTGACCTCGACCGTGGGTGCCTCGTCCGCGGCGGGAAGCCCATTCATTTGCGCAAACAGACATTCGAGGTACTCCGATGTCTAGCGGAGGAACAGGGGAGGCTCGTCAGCAAGGATCGCTTCGTCGAAGAAGTCTGGCGCGGGCGAGCGGTGACCGACGGGTCCCTCGGCAAGTGTATCGAGGAAGTCCGACAGGCGCTCGGGCCGGAGGCGGCTGGCTACCTACGGACTGTTCGGGGCCGCGGATACGTGTTCGAACCCGCGAACCCAGAGAGGCCGGACGCGCCGCAGGATGCGCAGACGGACTCCCGGCCGCCGCAACAGGAACCGACCGCCAAGCCACCAGTCGTCCGCGTGAATGCGGTCGCGATATTGGCACTTGTCGGGGTGGTACTAGCGGCCGCGGCCGTTTACCTCGCGCGCTCCGGCGTATTTCGACAACCGATCAAAGCGGTGGCCGTATTGCCTTTCGTTAACGGGACCGGCGACCCGCAGCTCGAATATCTCTGCGACGGTATCACTGAAAACGTAATCGATAGGCTCTCACGTCTTTCCGGCCTGAGAGTGACGGCGCAGAGTGCTGTCGTGCACTACAAGGGACGCGAGGTCGACGCCCGGACGATCGGTCGTGAGCTGGGCGTCGAGGCCGTGCTAATCGGGCGAGTCGCGAAACGCGGTGACACCGTTGGGGTAGCGCTGGAGTTGGTCGACGCGCGTGACAACAGCCATATCTGGGGCGATCAGTACGAGCGCGCGCTTTCCGACCTGCCGGCCATGGCGCAGGAGATTCCGGCGGCGGTTTCACAGCGACTGCGCCCGAGGCTGAGCGAGGACATGATTCGGCCCGTCGAGGGAACGCACATTGGCAATGCTGACGCCTACCAGCTGTATTTGAAAGGTCGGTACTCCTGGGAAAAGTGGACCGCGGACGGGGTGAAGCAGGCGATCGCATACTTCGCGGCGGCCATCGACAAGGATCCAGACTACGCACTCGCGTACGCGGGCCTCGCCGACACTTACGTGTTCGGCACGTACGCGGGCGGGGGTCTGCCACAGAAAGAAGCTCATCGACGGGCCAGGGCGGCGGCCAACAAGGCGTTGTCGCTTGATCCGCAGCTGGCCGAAGCCCACGCGGCGCTGGCCGAAGTACTGCTTTACGACGAGTGGGACTTCGCCGGCGCCGAACGGGAGCTTAGACGGGCACTCGATTTGAATCCGAGCTACGCCGAGGGACATCACTATTACTCGCACCTGCTGTTGTTGTTGGGCCGCAATGAAGAATCGCTGCGCGAGAGTCGGATGTTCCTGGAACTCGACCCCGTGTCGGAATCACCGGTCGGTCACTTCGGCTATCACTACGTCTGTGCGCGCCAATTCGACGCCGCAATCGCGCAGAGTCTGAAAGACCTTCAGCTGTACCCGGACGCGCCCCAGGACCTGCTGGAAGAGGCGTACTACGCCAAGTCCATGTTTCGCGAAGCTGTCGATCAGTACATCACGAGACGCGAGCGCACCTTGACTTCGACCGAGACGGCTGATCTGCGCGCGGCGTTCACGGCGTCCGGTATCAACGGATTTCTCAAGAAACGGCTGGGGCAGCTAATGAGTGCATCCGAAGGCGATCGAAACGACGTCGCGATCGCCGCGATCTATGCGCGTCTCGGCCAAGCAGATGAGGCGTTCCAGCACCTCGACCTCGCGTACGCCAAACACGCTGACGGCCTAGTGCGGATCAAGCAAAACCTGGGATTCGACGCAATACGCAGCGACGGGCGATTTGCAAACCTGCTAAGGCGTATCGGGCTACCACTGTGATCACCGTCCGCTCACGGAACCGGACAGCCGGCATATCGCCATCTTCATATCGCCGTATTTTTCATTCCTACCCGTAAACGCGCAAAATCTAGATGTGACACATCCAGCAGAAGCTACCGTTAATGTTCGACAACGGGAATAAACAGGTCTAGTCGGCAATCCGTTGAGACACATCTGCGCTCCAACTGATAGGCACCGCCCTCAGTCCGATCACACGTTCGTAAATTCAAACTATTTTCTACGCAACGATGCTGATTCCCTAGTTACATGGACAGATAGTCAGGGCTCAGCATGCCGGTACTGTCGCCCAACTTTTCAGGATGGACACCCACCTTGTCCAGAATGGTCACCAGCAGGTTCGACATCGGTGTGTTCTCAGGGTAAACCAAGTGGCGTCCGGTCTTAAACTGACCGCCTAGTTTACCCGCCAGCAGGCACGGAAGGTCCCAATGCCGGTGCAAGTTGCCATCGCCCATGCCGCCGCCATATGTAATCAAACTGTGATCCAGCAGCGAACCGTCTCCATCCGGAGTCGCCTGGAGCTTCTCCAGAAAATAAGTCAGCAGGGACACGTGATAAGTGTCGATTTTGGCCTTTTTCGCGATCAACTCCGGGTCGTTCCGGTGGTGCGACATGGGGTGATGCTGCTCGGGCACGCCGATGTTGGGATACGTGCGCGGACTCGATTCGCGAGCCATTATCATGCTGAAGACCCGCGTGATATCGGCGCGGAATGCTACCGTCTGCAAGTCGAACATCAGTTTGACATGCTCTTCGAAGGATTCCGGGATGCCGTCCGGACGGTCGGGAAGTTCGACAGACTCGCCGGCCTGCCCCTCCGCGATCTTGATCCGCTGCTCGATATCGCGAACCGAATCCAGATACTCGCCTAGCTTGGAGCGGTCGCCCGAACCTAGCGTCGCGGCCAGGCCTTTCACTTCCTGGGTTACGGAATCGAGCATGCTATCAGTCTTCTTCATGGTTTGCAGGCGCTGCGCGCCGCTGCCGCCGTCTCCGAAGAGCCGATGGAAAATCACGCGCGGGTTCATCTCCGTCGGATTCGGCGTGGTCTCGTTGCGCCAGGACACGGTGCTCATGTAAAAGCAGTCGCCGGTGTCGCAGGAACCTTGCGTCGGATTGTCCACGCTTAATTCGAGGGATGACACCTGCGTGGCCTTGCCGATTTCCCGCGCGGCGAGTTGATCCGCGGTTGTCCCTAGCTTTACTTCGATTCCGGGCTGGGTGCGATCCCACGCATGCACCCCACTCAACCAGACAGCGGAGGCGCGCGGGTGATCGCTGCCGGCGTCGCCGAGCGCATCGGCTTGCAAGTGCGCCAGCCCACTCAGCACGTTAATCTGATCGCGCACTGGCTGCAGCGGCTTCAGAATCGGCGGCAGTTCGAATCCCGTGCCGATAGCCGTGGGGTTGAATTGCGCCTGGATGACGCCGTTCGACACATACACGAAGCCGAGCCGCGGTATGGGTTTCGACGACTTGGCCGAAAGCGCAGGCACCATAGCGTCGAGGAGCGGAAGCGCCAGTGTGGTCCCTATGCCTCGCAGAAAAGTTCTGCGGTGCAGTGCCTTCTTAGTAATAAATGTCATCGAGCTGTTCCTCCCGTGGATCGTCCTGGAATCGTTGCATCGCTGGCGCTGGCGGATTTGGTTTCCCCGGCTTGCGCTTCCCGCATCTGAAACGGATAACTCTTCACCACGCCCAGCACTAAAGACGAAAACCGGTAGTTGCTGCGGGCGGCATCGCGCACAATGGCGCGAACCGCCGGTTCATCGTAGTACTGTAGATTTCTGCCGATGCCGTACATCAGCAGCTTCCCCACCACTGTCGAAACAAACTCCTCCGGGTGCGCGAGCAGAATTTTCTTCAACCCCGCCGTTCCTTCAAACTTGCTGCCGTCCGGGAAAAGGCCATTGGCATCGATCTGGTTTCCGCCATCGGTGTCGCGCCATTGTCCAATGGCGTCAAAATGCTCCATCGCGAAACCGATGGGGTCCATGCGCGCGTGACAACTGGCGCACGCCGCATTCGCACGATGCTGCAGCATGGCTTGCCGCATGGAAAGAGTGGTGCCGGGCTGGGCGCCCTCGGTCTTCAACGCCGGGATATTCGCCGGCGGCGGTGGCGGAGGCGCGGAAAGAAGATTTTGCAGAACCCATTTGCCTCGCACCACTGGCGACGTTCGGGTGGAATAGGAAGTGAGTGTCAGAATGCTGCCCTGCCCCAACAGGCCGCCGCGAACACTGCTTTCCGGGAAGGTGACGCGCCGGAAATAGCTTCCTTTCACGTTCGGGATGCCGTAGTGCTTCGCCAGTCGTTCGTTGACAAACGTGTAATTGGCTGTCAAGAGGTCCAGCACGCTGCGGTCGTCGCGCATGACGCTGTCGACGAAAAGCTCGGTTTCGCGTTCCATCGAATTGCGCAAGTGTTCGTCAAAATCCGGGAACAAGATGACGTCTGGACGTTTGGCCTCGATGTCGCCCAGGAACAACCATTGTGAGGCGAAATTGGTTGCCATGGCTTCGGATCGAGGGTCCATCAACATGCGGCGTGTTTGCTGTTCCAGCACGGCAGGGTCCTTCAGCTTTCCGTTGATTGCGGCTGCGAGCAGCTCGTCATCCGGTATACTGCTCCACAGGAAAAAAGACAGGCGCGACGCCAGTTCCAGATCGTTGATGCGATATGGCCTTCCGGGGGCCACTCCCGCGGGCTCGCGTTCGATCCTAAAAAGAAATTGCGGACTCACCAGCAAGCGCTCGAGCGCCTGTTGAATGCCCTTGTCGAAACCCGCCTCGGCCCGGCCCGCGTTATAGAAGGGTAGCAGCGCCTGGACATCCGCATCCACCACCGGGCGCCGGTAAGCTCGCCGTTGCAGATTCGCGAGAATGCGCTTGGCACAAGCTAACTCGTCTGATGAATTCTCAGAAGTGGGCCGGCAAACAAAGATCCTCTTACGGCTAGGCGTTTCCCCTGGTCCAGTCACATTGAACGGACCGCTGATGGTCACCGTGGCTATCGCCGGCTCCCCGTCTTGGGGCTGTCCGATCCACAATCCTTTGCCACTCGTAGGCGGCCGCAAAGTTTGCTCATTGCGCGCCCCGGTGGGTTGAACAAAAGTCACACCCACCAGTTTCGGACCCGCAGTCATGGGTATGCGGAACTCCAAGGGCTTGCTGGCTCCGCGGCCGCGGAATGCATCGAGCCGGGTCAACTGCACTCGCACTCCGTCGACGGTGATTTCCAGCTCCTCCGATATCCGGGGAGCAATCACCAGTTCGACTTTGAACGTATAGTCTCCGTTCGCCGGAAAATCGCTGCGAATCGCCATGCCGCCCCGCGTGCCGAACGGCAGTTCATCGATGCGCGTAGTTTGGGGTTGCTCGGGCGGCGCATGATAGGTGTTGATCATCACCGGGATGCTGGGGTCGCCCACCGCGAGCCGCGAAATTTTGCCCGCCGCGTCCAGATAACTTTCCATCACCGAAGGCGAGACGAACAACAGATCCGCAATGTTGTCGAAGCCGCTCGCGGAATTATCCGGCGGCAGCAACAGCGAGTAATCCATTTCCTGCGGCGGATGTTCCACGGCAAGCAGGTCGCGAATCGCGTTCTCATATTCGGTGTGCGTCAACCGGTGGAACAACGGCAGCCTGCCTGGGTTGGGATTTGCGGCCTCCGCGCGATCGAGGGCAGTTTCGAGGAACGAAGCCGTAGAATCGTACGCCGATTTATCCGGCCGCGGCACACCCAGGGGCGGCATTGAACCAGCCTTGAGCCGCGCCACCACCTTTTCCCAGCGCTCCGCATCGCCCGCGACGTTGGCCGGATCCAGCTTGTCGAGCATCAGTCCCGCGGTCTTCAATTTTTGGTTGTGGCACGTGACGCAGTACTTGTCGAACATCGCCCGCGGCGATATCGCGGACGAACTGGAGGTTGCTTGCCCGAACCCGAAAGACGGCAAAAATGCGGCGATGCAAATCACGAATCCCGCGCGTATTCTTGGCTTTAGCATCTGTTTAGCGGCTCTAATTTTATCATGCGGTATCGCCGGCTTCAAAGATAGACCCTGTCGGCGCTTGCGAAGCAAAAGAACCGTGTGCTAGCATTCCGGTGGAATTTGCTGAGGGAGGCGACGGATGCGCTGCAGGCTTTTGATCGGATTGGCAATCATATTGCTCGGACCGGCGGCTTTTGGCGCTGGACGGGATTCGCGGCTGGCAGACGCGGCGCAACGCTCGGACGTGGCGGCCTTACGTTCCCTGATGAATCAGCACGGCGACGTCAATGGCGTCCAGGCGGATGGTTCCACCGCACTGCACTGGGCCGTGTTGCACGACAACATCGAACTTACCAACCAACTGCTGGACGCCGGCGCAAATGCCAAAGCGGCCACGCGCTATAACATCACTCCGCTGTCGCTCGCCTGCACTAACGGCAATGCCACCATCATCGAGCGTCTGCTCAAGGCCGGAGCGGATCCAAACGGCACCTCGGAAAAGGGTGAAACCATGCTGATGACGGCGTCGCTTACCGGAAAAGTGGACGCAGTGAAAGTCCTGCTGGCGCATGGCGCAAACGTAAATGTAAAAGAGCCTTTCAAAGGACAGACCGCCCTGATGTTCGCGGCTTCGGAAGGCAATACCGCGGCAGCGGCGATGTTGTTGGAGTTCGGCGCCCAAATCAAGGCGAAATCGACGAAGGGATACACCGCTCTGCTGTTTGCCGTCCGCAACGCTCATATCGATACCGTCGAAACCCTGCTGGCGCACGGTGCCAACGTCAACGATGTGGCGCCGGATGGCACCACGGCGCTCAACATGGCGGTCCTCAATGCGTATTTCGAGATGGCCTCGGTGCTGTTGGATCATGGCGCGAATCCCGACGGACCCGACGCGCGCGGATCGGCGCTGCACACGTTGGCGTGGCTGCGCAAGCCCGGGTCCGACGGCGCCGTAGGCGTCGGCCAACTGGCGCGATCTACGCCGGTGCCAGTCGGAAAGACCACGGCGCTCGAGTTGGCGAAGGCGCTCCTGCAGCATGGAGCGAATCCCAACGTCCGCATCGCCTGGAAAGAAGGCAAGTTCGACCCCGAAGGCGGCAGAGCCAGAAATCCCGTGGATATTAATATCGGACGCCATTTCTTGAGCTATGTCGGCGCCACACCCTTCTATCTCGCCGCCCGCAGCGGCGACGCGCCCATGATGCGCGTATTAGCCGACGGCGGAGCTGACCCCAAGCTGGGAACGGAGGTGGGCATCACGCCATTAATGGTCGCTGCGGGCCTGGACGCTTGGCCGGGCGAGAGCCCGGGGCCGTTCACAGGTGTTTCAGAAGCGGAACGGCTGGACGCGGTGAAGCTGGCAGTGGAACTGGGCAACGACATCAACGCGCATTCCGACTTCGCCCCTTTCCCGATGGAAGGCGACGCGCATTACACACTTCTTTACTACCCGCTCAACATGGCCGAGGTCGCGGATAAAGGACTGGGCGATCCACGTTGGACGGGATGCACACCGTTGATCAGCGCCGTGGTTTCCGACCAACCTTCGATCGTTCAATACCTAGTGGATCACGGAGCGAAACTGGACGCTCAGACCAAACTTGGTTGGACGCCCCTGATGGTGGCTGAACGTGGGGTCTTCTTCGCTAATTCGAAGAAGGACTATCCGCGGGCTGCCGAGATCATCCGCAAGGCCATGATTGAACGCGGCCTGCTCGCCCCGGGGCAGGCAACCGATACCGCCAGCGACTCAGCGGCGCCCTCAAAATAATCAGCGCCGCCGAGAGTCTTCGCTAGCTTTAGAATACGAACTTCAGCGCCATCTGTATCACTCGGGCTTGCCCGAAGTTGCCCGAAGTTGTGCTGATGATTTTGCCGAAAGTACTGCTGTTGAGCGCCAGAGTGGGGTCCCCAAAATTCGCGTGGTTCGCCACGTTCTGCGCTTCGGCGCGAATTTCTAACGCGCGCTTTTCCTTGATCGGGAACAGCCGCGACAAGCCGGCGTTGATGATGATCGCTCCTGGGCCGCGCACCGATCCTGGATTCATATTGCCCAACGTGCCCGTCGTCGGGGCGCCGAAAGCCAGCGGATTCAGCCACTGCGTACCTTGTTTCTGATATACGTTGGCGAGCAATTGGTTCGCATACTGGGTGCCGGTATCGAATCCGTTCAGCGCCGTATCGACGCCCGTCACTACTGTAAGCGCGTCTCCGCTCATCATACTCACTGTAACCGACCCCTTCCAGTCACTCGCGAGCAGGCGCACGGTTTTGTCGGCGAATCTGGGCGTCGAAGCCAGTGCGGTGATGTTGGCGAGGTGGCGGTGATCGGTTCCGACGCCACCGACATCGCTCGATGCCGTTCCGCAATCGCCACGATCGCCCGCGCGGGTTACCGCTAGATAATCATTGCTCGCCGCACTGGGGAAGGTGTTGATAGGATTCCCGATGCAGTGGGACCAGGTGTAGTTCCCCGACACCAGATAGTTCTTGCTGAAACGTTTCTGGATGCTCAGTAACAAGCCGTTGTAGCTGCGCGTCCCGCCGTCGTCCCAAATATCGATCGGCCCGTATGCGGCCGCCGTTACCGGGTTGATCAAGCTGAGAACGCGGCGGTTGTTGGTGTTGGTGGTGTTCGAGCAGAGGCCCGCGGCAGTGAGCCCGTACTGCCCCTTTAAACAGTTACCCGGAATGAAGATGGCCGGATTAATCTCGCGCTGCCCGTAAATATGGGTTACTTCGTTGCCGAGGTAGCTGGCCGACGCCAGCCAATCTTTGCCTAGCTGCTTTTGAATGCCGAAGTTCCACTGTTGAACATACGGGTACTTAGTGTCGGGGTTAAAGCTCTGGAAGGTGCCGCCTGCCGGGAACGCCGTGGTGCTGCTGAAGTTGAAGGGGAACGGATCGCCGCCTGGAAAAGTTGAATACGGATTTGCGATTCCGCCCGCGGGAGTATTCACCGTAACCTTTCCGCCCCAGGGAGGACCTTGCCCGATCTGTGCATACAATTCCGCGCTGGTCTGGTCATAGAAAATTCCGTAGCCGGCACGAAACACAGTGCTGCCATTGCCGGTGGGATCCCACACAATGCCAAGTCGGGGCGCAAACTGCTTCCAATTTTTGTTAATACTGGAACTGCCGTTCGGTCCGAATGACGAATCCCCAGGGAAGTACAGGCCGGGAGGAGCGTTCACAAATTGCTTGCTGACGATCCCACTCAGGAAACCAGTCATGTCGAAATGGGTGTTTACGTTTTGACGCAACTGTGACGGGAAGGCGGGCTCCCAGCGCAGGCCGTAACTCACTGTCAAATTACGCCGCACCTTCCAGGCATCCTGCCCGTATAATCCCAAGTACCAAGTTTGCGGAAAGGTGCGGTTGGGAGCGTTTTGGTTGATGCTCGATATTTGTCCGGTTACAAAATCCGCTAGAGGGTTGCCCGTCGCCGAACCGGTAATGGCGATGTTGCCGGAGATAAACGACGTTCCGTAGGAGTTCGATTGGGAGAGCAGCAGCATTGCTCCAAAGGCCATCTGATGGCTTCCATGAGTAACCAATACATCGTCGCCCAACTGTCCCGAGGCAGTATGGTAAACCGAGTTCAGTCCGCCAGTACCGCCGATGCTCAGAGCGCCAGTCACTGCCACCGTCAGGTAATCCTTGGAATATTGGAACATGTTGATGCCAACATCCGAGGCACCGAAGAATTGGCCCGCTACGCGCGCGGTATTCACGCGATTATAGTTCGCACGGAAAGAATTCACGACCGTGGGGCTAACCAGGTAGGTGTCGCTAAAAACCGCGGACTGCACCAGATCTGAGGCCCCTGGCGTGCCCGTACTCAGGGCGTTCTTTGAAATCTGATAAGGCGACGCCTGGTTATACTGCGTGCCCAGATAGCGCACGAACATAGTGTGCGTGGGCGACAGCAGGTAATCCACCTTGCCCACGCCAAAATGCTCGTCGCTGCTCACCGGAATGCCGAAGTTGGTTTGCCCGCAGGAGTTGGTGGCGGAGGGCAGTTTCTTGGTGATGGCCACGGCCACCGGGGAGATCTCGCCGATCGGAATCTGATTGTTCGCCAACGGTTTGCCGCTGAACGGGTCCTTCAACGTGAACGGCTTAGTCTGGCATACGCTGGACGCGTAAACGCTGAAGTCTCCCGCCAGCATCTGGGCCGTCGGTACAAATGTGATCATATCCGAAGGAGTTTGGCGCGTGTCAGTCTCCTGATAGCCCCCGAAAAAGAATAGTTTGTCTTTCTTGATCGGTCCGCCGAAGGTTCCGCCGAATTGGTTGCGCTTCAAGCCATCGGGCGTGGTTGCAAAGAAGTTGCGGGCATTGAGATCGTAGTTACGCAAAAACTCAAAGGCCGCGCCGTGATACTGGTTGGTTCCCGATTTGGTGACGGCGTTGATGGCACCACCCGAATGGTATCCGTATTGGGCCGGCAAGGAACTGGTTTCGACCTTGAATTCCTGTAACGCATCCGGGAAAGGAATCGGCAAAGCTGACAGCGCGTACAGATCGTTGTGAAACGCGCCGTCCAGCGCGAAAATGTTTCCGCCGCCCAGGCCGCCGGCTACCGAGAACGTGGATACGTTGGGATAGACTCCGCGGTTATTGGAGTTGGTGATGCCGTTTTGCACGGCAGCGCCGGACAACACCACCAGATCAGTCGCCTGGCGCCCGACCAAGGGCAAATCAACCACGCGCTGCGAGTCGATCACTTGTCCCACGCCGGTGCTCTGCGTCTCAACCATGGAAGCGTTGGCTTCCACTTGCACCTGCTCGGTCACCGCGCCCACTTTCAGCGTAATCGGAACGGTCGGGTTGCTTGCCACCTGCAGCACGATGCCGGTTTGCGAATAAGTGGCAAACCCCGGCTTCGTCACTTGGAGGCTATACGGGCCGACCGGGAGGCTGGGAAGCGTATAACTTCCGTCGGCCCCGCTGGTGACCGTACGGATGGCGCCCGTATCGATTTGCGTCGCTTTTATCTCCGCGCCGGGCACTGCGGAACCGCTTGCGTCCTGCACTGTGCCGTTAATTTGAGCGGTTGAAACTGCTTGTGCCCAACTGATCGCGCTCAGAACCACCAAGCACAAAAACAACTGTAGAGCTTTCAAGACCCACCTCCCCATAGAGCATTGCGCAGACCGAGCGCGTCTCGGGAATTATATTCTGCTATTGCAGTATGGTCAAGGGCGTTTGGCAGTAGCGGGCTGCAGCGCAGTGTCCGTTAGCGCGTGCCGGCAAGCAATTCCATCAGCGCGGACGACATCGCCTCCGGCTTCTCACGCGGCAGAAAGTGTCCAGCCCCAGCAACAATGCGCGCTGCCTTCAGAGCAGGAAACAGCGCTTGCTGTGCCGGCGATTCCCCGGCCGGCGGACGATTGAGAGCGTCCGCTGCTCCATGCAAAAGGATAGTAGGAGCTTCAATCTTGGGACGCTTGGCGAGTAACTGCTCGCTCTCCTTGAATCGTTCCTCGCCCGGGGCCGTACCGGTCCGGTGCCTGTAAGAATGAATTACGACGTCCACGAAATCGGGATTATCAAAGGAAGGTGCGGTGCGATTGTAAGTCTCGTCGGTGAAATGCCATTCGGGAGACCAAGTTTCCCACAAAAGCCGGCAAAAGGCGCGCCGGTTCGCGGCCAGTCCTTCGCGGCCTCGCTCCAGATTGAAATACCATTGATACCAAAACAGACGTTCGCTTTGAGGAGATCCGGGGCGCGAAGGCGCCACGGTGTTCTGAATGCTATATCCACCGCTAAAACAGGCCGCGCGCACGCGATCGGGATGCAGTGCCGCGGCCACCTGACCCGCACGCGCCCCCCAATCGAATCCTGCGACGGCGAAGCGCGAGATGTACAGCGCGTCGGCGAAGTCAATCAGGTCCTGCCCAATCGCCGCTTGCTCGCCGATTCTTGGAACCGCTGCTTCTCGAAACCGGGTAGGGCCGAACCCGCGGAGATACGGCACCAGCACTCGGAACCCAGCCTTCGCCAGCGGAGGAGCGACGTCGTCCCAGGCTCGAACATCGTCGGGAAAGCCGTGAAGGAGAATGATTGGGAACCCTTGGCTATCGCCGGTTTCTTCGTATCCGATTGTCAAAATCGGCGTCTGAATCAGTTTGGTACCCGCTGTGGCCGCGCCTGGCGATTGAGCGGTGCCGAACTGCGCACCTCCAAATACCAGTGCGGCGGCCCCAGATCCAGTAGCTTGTAGAAACGCCCTGCGCGTGCCAATCATTCGTGTTCCCCCACCGGTCTACTCTTGCATACTTGGCGCTTCCGATTCCAAAACAGTATACATCGACCGGCGCTGCCCAATGACATATGAAGTGGTCAGTGACCTCCGGCACCTTCGCTCGATGAGCGCTACCGACACCCTTTTTTTGCTTGAAGTGAAGGTCGGATCGAAATTCATTACCGATAATGCTGCATAACGGGCCGGTGGGAAGGAGCTTGGCTGACGAGGAACCGCCATCGCACATATAATTAATCCATCTAATCAGGGGTGTACGGATCGCCGATAGAACGTTATGCGTTGGTGGAATCTCATTTTCCCCGTCTGTTTGCTGACCTCTTGTTCAACGTCACCTCCGGCGATCAACGAGCGGCAGATCACCAGCCAAGTCGGCGTCGCGCGGTCACCGGTTCTGTCGCGCGACGGGACGGCAATAGCGTTCGCGGCAGTGGCGGTCGGCTACACCAATCCACAAGTGTGGGTTGGGCGCGCTGACGGATCGGCTCCTCCGCGGCCACTAACGAGCGATGCTTCGCAGAATTACGACCCCGAATTCTCTCCGGACGGCCGAAACATCTACTTTACGTCATCGCGCGAGCCGCAAGGAATTTATCGCGTTCCGGCTTCCGGCGGCGCACCCGAGTTGACGATCCAGAATGGTTATTCGGCTAAGATCTCACCCGACGGCAAGACTATTCTTTACGGAAGTGGCGGCAAGCTAGTTCAGCGTGCTCTTGCGGGCGGTCCGCCGACTCCGGTGATCCCGGCGATCGACAATACCTTTGCACCGCTCTGGTCCCCCGATGGTACGCATATATTAGTTACGACAACCACTCCAGCGCAACGCGAACCGGAATGGTGGATCGCATCAACCACGGGAGGCGAACCACGCAAGACTTCCCTCGGCGCCGATCTGCGCACCCAGGGTTTCAACTACATCGCCACGAATGCATGGCTCGCGGGCGACTGGATTATCTTTACGGGCCGTCACGGCGAGACGCAAACTTTGTGGAAGGCCCAGCTTGGTCCGGACGCCAAGGCTGCAGGCAAGGCCGTGCGCGCCACCGATGATGCCGAGGGTGATTACGGAGCTTCCTTCGCCGCGGGGAAACTGGTGTTCTCTCGAAGCCGCGTTGATATGAATTTCTGGGCGCTGCCTCTCGATTCCGCCGGGGAGCACGCCGCGGCGCCACCTGAGCCGCTGACCTCGACCTCAGTTCGCAAGGGCCAGCAGTCCGCCGCCAGCGGGAAGCTGCTGTATAGTGCCGAAAACGGAGACCGTTTCTCTCTCTTTCTGACTGAAACCGGTCCAAGAGGTGATCGAACCATCAAAAAACTAGGAGATGGCTTCTTCTCTGTAATCGCGCCCGACGGGTCACGCTATGCCTATGGTGAAGGTACCAAAGACCAGCTCAAAGTGTATACAAAGTCACTGAGCTGGTGGTCTTTCTGGTCGTCTTTATTATGCGGGAACTGCGGAATGCCTCGCCAATTCTCCGCAGACGGAAAGAAATTGCTCCTCTGGGCCGACTCCCCCCCGATCCAACACCTAGACTTGCTCGACCTTGGTACGCACACGCTAAACCGGATCGTTTGGGCAACAGAGGATCTAATGAGCCCACGCCTTTCGTCCGACGGTCGCTGGATAAGCTTTGTCGTGCAGGTTGCACCGAGGCAGTGGCAGGCCTTCGTGGCTTCGGCAGCTTCGGAAAAGCTGCTCGGTTCATCCGAGTGGGTGCCCATTACTCCGGTTTCAGACTCGTTTTTCTATGCGTTCTGGTCGGCCCGAAACGATCTGATCTACACGCTGTCATCCCATGCCCAAGGCGGAAATTTAAGATTTCTGGACGCCCAGAGACTCGATCCCGAAACTAAGCATCCTGTCGGAGCAGCAACGCCAGTCTATGAGTTCGATGAAACGCTAGTGCCGGGGATGGATCCGGTTTGGAACAACGCTTCTGTCGATGGCAACAGAATCATATTGGAACTCGGCGGCGTGAGCGACGACGTTTGGATCAAGTGACGTTGGGCGTCTTGCCCCTCTAGAACTATCGGACATCAAAGCGCCTTATTGTCTTGATGTCACCCGCCGTTCAGAGGTAATGTCCACATGACGTAGCTTCCGATAATGCCCAACAACAGGACCCTAAATGAACGAATTGATTAGCCTCGAAAAGATAGCGCAGTGGCAGCAGTTGAAGACGCTAGTACTCGATAGCGTCTCCTCGCCGATCACGAAGCGTGTGTATAACATGGCCCTGGATGAGTTTATGGGATGGTTCCAGCAGGCTCCGCGGCCGGGCTTCACCAAGGCCACCGTGAGCGCGTGGCGGGTATCCCTAGAAGACCGTCGCCTCGGTTCGTCGTCCATCATCATTAGAATGTCGGCGATCCGCAAGCTGGCGGCGGAGGCCGCAGATAACGGCCTGCTGGCGCCGGAGCTGGCCGCCGGGATCAGCCGCGTGAAGAGTGCGAAAACGCAGGGTATCCGCGTCGGGAACTGGCTATCGCTGCGGCAGGCGCAGGCTCTACTGAGCGCGCCGGACATCACAACTGTCCGCGGGCTTCGGGACCGCGCGATCCTGGCGGTGCTCCTGGGCTGCGGCCTGCGGCGCTCCGAGGTTGCGGCTTTGACGTTCTCTCACCTCCAACAACGCGACGGTCGCTGGTGCATCGTTGATCTGGTCGGTAAGCACGGGCGGGTTCGCACCGCCCCGATGCCCACCTGGGTGAAGGTCGCACTCGACGCCTGGGCATCTCCGGCCGCGGTGACGGATGGGCACGTTTTCCGTTCCATGAATCGTGCCGATCGAGTCACTGGCGATAGCCTCGGGGAGAAGGTCGTCTGGCAGCTTATCAAACCTTACGCCGAAGCAGCCGGGGTCCCCGGTATCGCGCCTCACGATCTGCGCCGGACGTGCGCCAAATTATGCCGCGCCGGTGGCGGCGAGCTTGAGCAGATTCAGTTGCTCTTGGGCATGCTTCGGTGCAGACGACGGAGCGGTATCTGGGCACGAAGCAGGATCTGGTTCACGCACCAAATGATGCGATTAAGCTAAGGGTGGCGGTTTAACTGATCCTTCATTGAGTGAGTTGTCTGATCTGCGGGAACATAGAATGATGACACCGCGACCATTGGCGACTCTGCTGTTTTGTTGCGTCGTCGTTCCTCTGAGTTCGTGTGCCAGACCGCCCAAGCCGCCAGTCGAAGATCTGAGTGGGCGCGAGAATCTGTCCTCGTTCACTCTCGGACTGGTGCGTGGGACGCGCAGTGGAGACCGCCTTGACGCGGAGGCCGAATTTGCTATGGATCCTCAAAGTTCACGGTAAGGATGACTTTCACTATTGGGGCTCCCACCAAGCTGAAGTTGGGGAGTTGGCAGAGGATGCACGACGGTGGTTTAACAAGCGGAACAGTGACGGAGCGATCGGTTATGTTCCTCGGCGGTCAGGACGGCCCGCCCAGCATAGGAGGAAGGTTCGACCTGCTTGACCCCGCCGGGGAAGCGAAATATCGCATCACTATTCCCACCACAGAGCTAAAGACAAAGTTGCCAATCGAAAGAGACTGGATTAATCGCTGATTAGGCCTGCGAATCGCGACAAGGTCGTCTTTCAAGCTGCTGCTGGGTCATGTGACCGGCCAAGTTCGTTTTAGTGGCGACTACGGGCGTTTTTTGGCAAGCGCTCGTATTGTGACCGCATCGTAACCAATCGGGCCGACCTTACGCTCTTGATAAACCTCTACCTCAAATGCACTCTCAAGTGTAGTTTTCATTGCTCCTGCCTTGGGTAATTCCAGATAGTTTCCTCCACATCCCGGAACCGATTCAAAAAGGAGGTAGCCACCTGAGGAAAGCGACTGTTCAAAATGTGGGAACAGCGCTGGTAGGAGAAAATGGACGTTAATGATGCCTCCCGCAACGCCTGGAGGGAAGGGCCAATCGTTCTTCATCAAATCCAGGTGGTGCAAAGATAATCTCGCCGAAGCTTTTCTCAAATTAGTGCGGCGAAGGTACACTAGTCGGGATTGCAGGCTAGCCAAGTCACGGTCCACGCAAATGACCCTGCAGCCAAGCTGCGCGAGAGCAAGAGCGTTTCGGCCCGAGCCACAAGCAACATCGAGAACTGGCTTGTCCCCGGCGGCTTCAGCGATTTTTGCTGCAAATCTTCGCACCAAAGGAGAAGGTTCCACCCGATAACTAGCGGCATCGTCAGGCGTTGTACGTTTCATGTCGAGGAAGGTGTAGACATTCCGGATCGAGTCACCTCGAAAATCACGTTAATGACTATTGTGATCGCGAAACGCGCGGATGTGTGGACTATGCATTTTTTCAGCCGACTGAAAGAGGCCTCCACACTGTTCCAGAACCTCGCACTCCTGGCACTCTTGAAGATAGATGTTCTTCCAGTCGGAGATGGACTTCCTGGCGAACTTCCAGAGTGAGGGCCGGAGTAGGCAGAGCTGTGTGTTGTAAATCGAGACGTTCATCCCTCGTGTGGCAAGGATCCCCACTGATTCTTCTAGCTTGTCCTGGTATTCCGCTGGGTCGATCCACAGCATTTCTTTGTTGCGCGGGGTGTAGCCGGTCGGCTCCAAGCCCATGAGGGCCACATGGACGACGAATGGAAAGTTCCGATATATATATTCGGCGAGTTGCGGGAGGCGTGGAATTGTCAGACGGTGGAGCACTACCCGAATTTCCACCGGAGCATTGTGCCGCGCGAGCTGGTGTAAGCCCATAACGGTTTGGTCAAACGCATGCTTCGCTTGAACGATATGGTCGTGCGCAGTTGAGGAATCGGAGTATAAGGGAATGCCGAGCACGAGGCGAGGATGATTGGCCGCGACAAAGTCTCGTGTGAACGCCTTCCACGCGAACAATCGCCCATTAGTGAGCATGTGCAGGTCGGTATTGGGTTGGGCTTCCCGTAATGCTTGCAGGATGCGAAAAAGACTGTCGCGGAGAAGCGTCGGCTCGCCGCCGGTGATAGTAAGGTACTTTACTGTCCGCGGCATGAGCCGGAGGAGCTCAAGGTTGATTTCGGTGAACTGTTCGGCGTCATCCTTGTCTTTGGGGGGCTGCGAACACATCAAGCAGTTGCTATTACAACGCTCCGTCATGAAGAGCGTGTTGTGGACGGATTCTGGCCGGTGGAGCGTCCGCACGAAACCGGTCTTCGGCTGCATAACCACGATGTACCCCTCATGGAGGTGGTCAATATCCCGCACAGAATGCACGACCGGCAACGCGAGCGCATCCATGATCGCGCTGTTATCTTGCGCCTTTGAGAGGGTAATGATACCCCGAAACCCACGCGACTCTTGCGCAGTGCGCTCTTCCAGTCGCCCAACGAAAATTTTGTCGGAACGATCATCATCTGGTACGACGTGTGTCACGACTCTTCCAACAACGGCTGAATCAAAATGCAAGGGTACACCGGCTGTGGTCAATCGCATGATGTAACCCAATGACCCACATCCTTAACACTCTGATCGCGAATCCACGCAAATAGGATGCGATCGGTTTCCCGTGACCTGACCGGGGATTTCTGTACCAGTTGGATAGAGACTGGAAGACAGAAAGGAATCCGGAAAAATGCCGAAGAAGACGTTCACGCCGGAGCAGATTGTGCCGAAGCTGCGGCAGATTGAAGTGCTGATTGGCCAGGGCAAGGCCGTGCCCCTGGCGTGCAAGGAGGCAGGGATCACCGCGCAGACCTTCTACCGGTGGCGGAAAGAGTATGGCGGCCTGCAACTGGAGCAAGCCAGAAGACTGAAAAATCTGCAAAAGGAGAACGCCCAGTTGCGGCGAGCCGTCGCCGATCTCACGGTTGAGAAACAGATCCTGAAGGACATTGCCCAGGGAAACTTTTGAGTCCCGAGCGGCGCCGTGTCGCCGTCCAACACGCTCGGGACAAGGGATTGAGTGAACGGCATGCGTGCCAGCTGGTAAGTCAGCCGCGGGGAACCCAGCGCTACCAGCCCACGCAGCGAAACGACGAAGATCAGCTCACCCAGGCGATCATCGCCCTGGCCAGTCAGTACGGCCGCTACGGTGTCCGCCGCATCACGCCGTTGCTGCGGCAATCCGGCTGGAACGTCGGCAAAGACCAGGTCCAGCGCATCTGGCGGCGCGAAGGATTGAAGGTGCCGGTCAAACAGAAGCCGCGCGGCCGCTTATGGCTCAACGACGGATCCTGCATCCGGTTGCGGCCGGAGAAGGCGAATCACGTGTGGGGCTATGACTTTGTCGAGGCACGCACCCACGATGGCCGCAGCTTGCGGTTGCTGCCCATGATCGATGAGTTTACTCGCGAGTGCCTGGCCATTCGCGTAGCTCGGCGGCTGAACAGCTATCACGTCATCGAGACTCTGGGCGATTGCATGTTGGCGCACGGTGTTCCCGAACACGTACGTTCCGACAACGGCGCGGAGATGACCGCCCGCAGGGTAAAACAGTGGCTACAGACAGTGGGCACACAGCCATTGTTCATTGAACCGGGCAGCCCGTGGGAGAACGGATACTGTGAATCGTTCAACGGGAAGCTGCGCGACGAATGCCTGAACGGCGAGATTTTCTACTCGCTGAAAGAAGCCCAAGTGGTTATCGAAATGTGGCGCAAACACTACAACACCATCCGCCCACACAGCGCCCTCGGCTATCGTCCTCCCGCACCGCTTAGTTGGATCACGGCTGCCTAGATCGACGGCTTCCTTCGCCTGCAAGATCCTCGCTGCGGCCGGACTGCGTACGGCGTCCAGGCTCTGCCGATGAACTCGCTCCGCTCGGCCTGGACTCCGTCCTCGCCGGCCTCCTGAATCTCATACGCAGGCGAACGAAGATACTGAAGGACCGGCTAAATGACGATCCCCGCCGCGAGCTATACTCTCTCTGTCGGACTGGTACAAAACATCGGGCAGGTCAGTTTGCTTTGTGTTTGTTTTACGCACGTTATGTCCTTTAGGTTGAATTAAGGCGAAAGGACGCAACTGTCACGCATGATCCGCTTGACAATTTTGGAGTAGAGACTTAAAGTGGGACTAAGCAACTACCCCGCTATTAGCGGGCCGAAAATTCTGAGGCGCTACCACCAGTAGCGTCTTTCGCCTTTTCTTCGGTATAACACGAAAGGGCATTCACAGAGCAAACTTTTTATTGCCCCAATACTGGCCCCGAGGGGTTATAGGAACGCTCATTAGCAAGCTTGGATTTCTCGCGACCGTCCTTGACGCGCTGCTCGCGTTCGTCATCCAGTAACGCAACGATATCCGACATTTCCCAAAGCCGATCAGTGACGCCAGCGGCCATCGCGGGCGTGCAGCGTA
>Ga0105238_10001393_pt1 | contig 24250 bp, 28 predicted proteins | sample KBSC34metaG_FD_81526 | JGI IMG/M metagenome (GOLD analysis project Ga0105238, IMG submission 81526) | Corn rhizosphere microbial communities from Kellogg Biological Station, Michigan, USA - KBS C3-4 metaG | ecosystem: Host-associated > Plants > Roots > Rhizosphere > Soil | place: Michigan, USA...
GGCGGGAACCCAATCCATTCACCAAGGAAGAATTCGAGTTGATTTTCAGCAACTCCAATGAGCGGCTTCAGGCTCATTTGATGTTGATGTTGAACTGCGGCATGTATCAGGGGGATGTCGCTGAGTTGGAAGCCGATGAGGTTGATTTGACTGCTGGTCGGATCATTCGTGTTCGCAGTAAAAAGCAAAAACTTCAGTCGAAGAAGTCGAAGAGTTCTCCAATCAAGCTGAACTGGCTGTTGTGGGACAAGACATTGGAATTGTTGAAGAAGACTGGCAACAAGACCGGGTTGGTTTTCTTGAATGAAGATGGACTCCCACTGGTGCGTGGAGCCATTGGTGATGATGGTAACGAAGATCGGCAGGATAACATTCGGTCAGCGTATTGCCGTGTGATCGAGAAATTGAAGAATGCCAATAAGCTGTCCAAAGAGTGGAACAAGACCCTGAAGCAACTTCGGAAGACCGGGGCCAACGTGCTGGAGAAGTCCAAAGATCACGCCGAATTCTACGAAATGTTCTTGGATCATTCAGCGGTCGCCAAGCGACATTACCTGACCAGCGGTGATCCAGTACCAAGATTTGATGACGCAGTGAAGTTTTTCGGCGGACGGATGGGGTTCCCGACTACGAGGTAAAGCAATCATGTCGTCCCACAGAAAGAGAAATCGCCACGAACTTTGGGTGCGTTTTTTGGAATCGCATCAAGCGGAAATTGAGGCAACTGGACTGCCGACAAACATTTTCCGTAATGAACATCGCCTAATCGAATTCCTCTCGCAGGGGAATGTCGATGACGATGCTTTAGAATTGAAGACAATATCCGACGAGGAGTTTCAGCGGTTGGAAGTGATCGTGAATGCCTATTTCCTTGATGGGTGGGAACAAGCAAGCTGGCCGGTTTTTTCGTCCGAACGCCTCCGGCGTTTTGGCCGATATGGGTGACCAAATGTGTAAACGGTCATTGTCCATTCGAAAACTCCCTGCGTCCGACCAAAGTTTAAGACGTTACGGCGACGAATAAGTGTAAACCATGTTATTTAGTTCATGCTTTACATTCCTCGTGGCCGAAGGTAGGATTCACCCAACAATCCACCATCCTTCACAGAAGCCAATCCCCATGATCCAGCACATCGCCGTTTATGTCAGGGTGAGCAGCAAAGCCCAAGATCAACGATCCCAAATCAGTGATCTTGAAAAATGGGCTGGGACTCAGGATGGTGAAATTGTCTGGTATCGAGACAAGTTCACAGGAAAGACGATGGACCGCCCAGCATGGAACAAACTGGTGGCGGCGATGGAATCAGGCAAGGTGTCCAGAGTTGTATGCTGGCGGCTTGATCGGCTTGGCAGAACCGCTAAAGGATTGACGGCGTTGTTCGATGATTTGACTAATCGCAAGATTGGGTTGTTCAGTCTGAGAGACAGTCTTGATCTTTCGACACCGGCTGGTCGCTTGATGGCCAACGTCTTGGCGTCGGTCGCCGCCTATGAAACTGAAGTTCGTGCAGAACGTGTTCTGGCTGGTCAAGCCGCAGCAAGGGAGCAAGGCAAGGCTTGGGGCGGGTCCAAGCCCGGACGACAAATCACTGTGACCAATGAACAGAAGGCTCAAGTTCTTTCAATGCGTGGAGAGAAGATCGCAGTCATCGCTAGGACTGGGGGACTCTCACGACCTACCATTTATCGCCTGCTGCGGCAGGATGATGCGAGGGCCTGAGCCGTGTCCGACTTGAATGATCTTGTGGGAATTCACTTAGAGGATTTGTCCAAATCCCCGTTCGTTCAACCGCTGATGCGTGATTCAGAGACCGAACTGATTGGCGACGAATTCCATTTACAAATCCGACCGCACGGAATTGCTTTCGTTGCTTCGTTTGATGGCCGAGTGTCTTCTATTCAGTTTTTTTCGGAGGGATACCAGCAATTCAGGCGGTTCGCAGGTGAGTTGCCAGAGGGCATTAGCTTCAAGGATTCTCGAAGTTCCCTTCAACGGCGGTTGGGAAAACCAGATTCGAGCGGAGGTGGAACTGTGATCCAGTTTTTCGGCCAAGTGCCGAAATGGGATCGCTTTGACCGTCTTCATTACTCGCTTCACATTCAATTTGTTGAGGATGAGTCATCTATCAGCCTTGTTTCGCTGATGAGACCAGATGCTGTTCCCCGCTGATTTCAATGAATCGTCCGTGGAATTCTGCTTCGCACGGTCGGGATTATGGTCATTCAATGCGATTATCGCAGTGGCGTTGGCTTGATCTTTGGAATCTTTTTCTGTGGCACTATCTCAGCCACCTTCCTGATCGTCGGGGCGAAGGGGTTGGGCTTCTTGGCTGGCTTCACATGCAATCGCTTCCGTTGGGCATCTGTGCCGGGGAAGGCGTTGATTCTGGACATCCCCTTCAATGGCGGTCGGTCGGGCAACAACAGCCCTTCATCACGCTGAATCAACCACTCTGAAAACTTCATGAATTCCATGCAGGTAGATAGTTGGTTGGACTCTGAAAATAAGAAGGAACACACCTTCACGATGTCAGGACACCGGGGGTATGGAACCGAGATCCAATGGTTTTTCGTTTGGGACGGGCAATTACAATTTTTGTAACAGGAGTGGGATTGTCGCTGGGAAGTTGTAACAAGAACCGACTTGGCCATGCCCATACACAAATTCCCACAACACCCACACGAACGCTGCAAAATGCCGTCAGAGCAAGGGTTTGGCGTGTGTACGGTTTTTGCCGTCAATCGTGGTTCAACGAGCGTTATTAGCCATTGTCAGCGGCATCTTCTTCAGCCCATTCGTCAGTTAATAGCGAGTCAATCCAGTTTTGGACCCCTTCAGAATCTGACCAGAATCCATAGGATCTTTCGATCTTTTTCAACGGAACGTAGCCGTCAAGGAAGTCATAGACGTATTCGCACAGTCGCTTCACGTTCGGCTTTTCCAGTCCTTCAGCAATCTGCTTTTCAACGGCTTTGATTTCATCCCACAGCTTCTTTTTGTTCTTGCCACGCTCCCAAAAATCGCCAATCGTCCCGACCTTCTTGAATTTCAACTTCGCCAAAAACAGGAGTCGCTTTGGTCGGTACAGGTCTTCGACCATGATCCCTTTTTTGTTCCGACCCCTGATCTTTGCCTTCACGATGTAATGACACAACCGCCATTCCTTCTTGATCGGTTCGACACGCTTTCGCCACATGACGACCTCCCTTGATGGCATGGACTCTTCAATGGCCTTCATCAAGTCCGACTTGTTGATCTGGTTCTTGATGAGAATATGATAATGGCACTTGTTCAGGCGGTTCGGTTCACGCACCCACAGGGCCACCACGCCACGGTCCTTCAATTTGCGACAAACCTTGGGCCACATCTCCTTGATGGTCTTTGGTGGAAGTTCTTCATTCAGGTTCAGGTGGACGACCCACGAATAGGGCCGATTCATCAATTTGCGGTTTCGCAGGATGCACATCGCCCATTGATTGGCTTCACGGATGTATCCGAGAACGGTGTCGGTCCATCCCTTCGGCTTGAATTGACTTGGTTTGCTGTAGACAGGTTTTGTCTGGAAGATTTTGCCATCATCGGCACTACTATAATTCATGGCTTCACCGCCTTGTCTGGTTGACTGCTGGACAATTTTCCGAAGACCACGATGCTCTGACAGGTGTCGTGGTCTTCTTGTCTATGGTAGTGTCCTGCCTTCAATTCTTGTGGGGCGGTTGTCGTGTTGTTCCCTATTACTATTGTGGTAGCCAACCCGGTTGAAAACGAAAAAGCCCCAGATGAACTCCGGGGCTTTGATTCAACCGAAGGACGCACCGGGTTTCTCCCCGATCCATCCAACAAACCGTCCAAGTTTTCCGTCCAAAAATTGCTTTCCGCAACCATTGTCAGAAAAAGGACTTAAAATCGGGATGACAGGATTTGAACCTGCGGCCTCTACGTCCCGAACGTAGCGCTCTAGCCAAGCTGAGCTACATCCCGTTGTGATCGATTGCGGGTTCAGGAATTCCGGCAATCGCTTTGCTAAAACTGGCTGGCCGATTTGTCTTGCAGAAGAGTTGTCGCGCCGTCAGTCACCATTTTCTATCAGCCCATGTGATCTGCGTCCAGTTCGATGGCGTCGTAGATTTGTCGCAGAAGCAATCGACAATCTTGAGGTCAGTTCTGTTCGCCTGTTTCCAAGTGGACTTTCAAAACGTATTGCATTTCAGTCGAAGAGGGGTCGCGACCGGCTTTTCACATGCGGGGGCCGAAGGCGACTTGGAACAAGGCGTCGCGATGAATCGCAGCCGGAAGTCACCGAATTCCAAGCGGACGACGCTGTGCCTAAGCGTGTGTCCGCTGGGGCTCGAGCAGCAATTCTATTTTGCCTCGACATGGCCAAGCCAATAGAGGAGAGCTCGACCTCAAATCGCGGATGCTCCAGTCGATTCTCTGGGAGGCCTATCGCAAAGGTGGCGCGTTACGGGCCGAACGTTATTGCCAGCTCGGCGGCGTAATTGAGGAATTGTTCCTTCACCTGTTCATCAAGTTTTGAGCGCCGGATCATTTCTTCCCGGTTGTCGACAGACATTTTTGGAATACTTCGCAATAGCGAGGCCATGTTTTGCGGTGCCTTGGTACCTGGCGTAGACTGGTGACATTCTACACAGCCTTTTATCGCCCCAAACAATTTGGGATTCGCGAGGCGCAATTCCAATTCGGCCAGCCGACCGTGGAATTTGTCCTCGATCGCCGTCAGGCGTTTTTCAATAAGAGCTTGCCCTTCCTTCAGTGGTCGTTGAAACTCAAAGGCAATGTCTCGCACTTCGTCGATCCGCGCGCCGTCTCCGCCTGTGTTTTTTCCTGCCGCAAGCGCGGGCCGTATGTTGAACGAAGTCCAGTCTTCACTCTCATTCACCTTCAAATCGAGGCTTATACGGTGAAATGGGAAACCGTCCCGTCGTTCCAACAGGAACGCGCCGACGTGATCATCGCTCGAATAGGTCCCCGAGAGAACGACGCTGGCACGCGGGCCAAGGCAAACTCCAAGATCGGCAACCTGGTATGTTACCCCATCCAGTGCGATCGATGGCTCCTTAGGCGGACCGCTCAACTGTACTTTGATCACGCTGTCCCCGACGTTCACCGCGCCCTCGAAATCCATTTTGGGATTTTTCGGGTCCTCGGTACTTACAGCCCCCAACTGGTGGAGCTTTCCGACTGTGTCTTCGAATCGGATACCTTTCAGCATCGGCATGCGTTTGGTAACCGAAATTTGCTTTCCGTCTGGCCCCATTATTGGCGGATCTTGCATGGCCACATCTGTTAAGTTGTCACCTATCTCGGGGTAAGTTCTGTTCCGGAGGTCGATCGGCTGGTCTGCAGTCCAAGAAACCTTAACTTTGCCGTCCTTGTCGAGGAATTGAATATTCAGATCGAAGCTGCCCTGATGTGTTAGTGCGATTGTCTTGGTCTCGCCCGGCTCGACTTTCTGCGGGATGAATCCGGCCTTCCGATTCGACGATGGCCGCAGGCGGACGATATACGCTGCAGCTCCCCGATTTACCACCTTCCAACTGTCTGCCGCTATGCAGGTCGAAATCGTCCAAAAGAAGATCATAATGAGACTCAGCGAGACGCGATTTGGCACCATGAACATTACCTCTCCTTAGCCATTCGAGGTTCACTACAGAGTATGGCCATTACCACGCCAGTCGGCCACTTAAACCATTTGCCGTTGCAACAACTTTTAGTTTCGGGCTGTTCCCGCTGTAGAGATTGGCGCTGAGCAGATGTCGCGCGGTCCGTCCGTGTGTCGAGGCGAAGATCACAAAGTAGCCGGGTTGCCTGTGGAAGAAGCCAGAAATGCTGCGTTCGCTATGCGGTTGGATGGGAGGGGGGATCAATTCCCATGAGTCGGCCTGGAGCGCGCCGTCGCGCGGATCGTGATACAAGAAGATGAGGTCGATTACATCCGATGACTCGTTCTCTACCACAAGTGCAAAGTTGTCCGGATCAATTACGCTCGACTTCGCCAGTTCGAAATCCGTCGGCGTGGGAAGGTCGTAAGTATCTCGGGCGGGTCGAATTGCCTTCTCGAATTCGTCATCGTTCATGTTGCGGTCTAAGATTAGCCGATTGCCGACGATCTCTCGAGTGAAGACGTATCCGTAGCATTCTACGCTGTCGGGTTCGGTGAAATTTTCGGGGATCGTGCATTTTCCACCAAAGCCATTGGCGACAGCGAGGGCCTGCGTCGCGTCATTCAACTTGTAGAGCACCTTGAAGTCGCGGAGGACCAACTGGCCAGTCTCCTTCTCGACGATTTCAAAATTGGCTCGCGGTCGCATTAGGCGCAGCGCGGCCACACTCACAATTCCGGCAAAAGCGACACCCAATAGAGTTCTCCGGGTCATCCAGGAACGGAACAGTCGGGACGCGACGTCGACGGTCGTCAAACTCGATCGGATTCGAGAACAAAGCCGTTCCATATCGCCTTTGAAGTCAGGGTCCGCCCGAATCCGGATCGCATTCCTGAAAGACAACTCACTCAGCGATTCAGGAAGCGCTTTCGCGCTGGGCATCGCCCGCTGGCCCACTAGGACTGGGATCACCGGAATTTTGCGAGTCAACGCTGACTCGACTTCGATGCGCACGGAGTCATCGGCTTCGTCGAGCCGACGAGTACCACTCTCTCCGACAAAATCCAACCACTGGTCACCGATAATCACCAACAACACTCGGGATTCCCCAACAGCAGCGGCGATCGCATTTCGAAAGTCGTCACCGAGCGCGATCGAGTTGACGTCTTTGAAAACTGTGTCCGGTCCGAATGCCATGCAAAGGTGGTCGTAGATTCGTTCCGTGGCAGTCAGAGAATCGGACCGTCGATATGATAGAAATACTCTTTGCATGAGGGACTCTATTGCGAAACAGCGTATTTACACTTAGCGACTTGAATCGTGGATCCGCGTCGCACATTGTTGCAGAATATCTGCGACCTTGCGAGAAGTCATGCCGACGATGCGACGGATGGTGGGTGTCGAGGTGTTCGCGTCGCCAAAAGCAAAAGCACTACTAGCGGTGAATCCCACGCTGAAAATGATCACGACACAACCGGCAGTGTCCGCAAACCCAAGGCAACTATTCCACGTCGACCGGGGAAAGCACGTCGGTCACATCGACCGGTACCTGATCAAGTGAGTGATCTGGTTCACTCTCGCGAGCCGGATTTCCGCAAACAACTAGTGAGCGGATGCGCGACATCAATTAGCGACTTCGTCCAACAGGAACGCGAACCTACAAAATGTTCACTAAGCATCCTGTCTCCACGATTTCAGAAGCCTTGCCCACAAACCGTTTGAACAAGGCTTTTTACTTCTATTTCCGGGCTTTTCATAGGTGCCCGATCAAGCCATTATCCTTATGAAATGACCGGAGGCGACGCAGCTTGCCCCCATTGGCCAGCTTTTTGCCTGACGCTATTCTTCAATCGTCCACAGATCAGCCATGCTGGCCCGCCGGCGCAGCACATGGCAACACTGGATGGTTCGGGCACGGTTTGAGCCACATCGGCCGCAGGTGAAGCATGAAAAGCGTCAGTAAAGCCGTCGCCACCATGAACTGGATCCAGCGTCACGTGAACAACACCCCCGGAAACCGTGTAATCCACAAATCCTTGACAAAAATAATCGCCAGTCAAGATCTGACCGAACGATTGTGCATTCGACGAATCATTTGCGAGAAGGAGATTGAATGAAAGGCTGGCCTGGGGATCTGTCGATTGAAAGAATGTATCAGTCAGGTGATCCCAGAGCACCAACGGGTAGTAATACCCGCTTTCAAGCGTCATCGTTCCTGAAAGAGGGTCGCTCGCTGATGAACGCGACAATATGTCGAAGGGACTGAAATCACCAGAGGCGTCAAAGAGTCCGAGTTCGAAGCGCGGATTGAGAATATCGGTACCAAGCAAGAGTGGGTCGATGTGATAAGAGAAGTCTGAATAATTCTCTGAGAGATGATTCATTTCTTTGGAGGGTGCTTGGACTGGAACCACTTCACCGGGTTTCGGCGGTCCAGCAGGGGGCAGGTTGGGAGCCACAGCACTGCGAATCTTTTCCACGCCCTTTTTTAAAGCGTCCTTGGCAGGATCTGGATAGTTTTGATTGGCCGGGTCGGAAACGTCGTCCTTTGAGAGTAGATGCCCGTCAGTGAATTCGAGCGCATGGCTTCCGGCCGGTTTCTCCATTTCATGCGAACTATTGTCCAAGCCGCCAACCAGGTGTACTAACTCGTGTTTGATGGCAAACACGATACTATTGATGAGTTTCACACGATCAGTGCCATAATCCTTTTTCAGTACACCTTCAAGTATAAAGGTCTCCTTGTTTTCAGGTTGTGTTCCTGCTCGATCTTTAAAATTACCGATTCTCGTTGCGCCTGAGACAAAGATCTTAAATGGCTCTCCCTCATTGCCCGCTCGAGGCACGATGTTAATCCAATCTTTGCCAAGCTCTTTCAAGAGATTCGCATTCACCTGATCCATGACACTCTGTGTCTCGGCTGGCGTTAAATCGCTGGGAATACTCCCGCCAGGAGTTGTTTTGGAGGCATTCTTACCGCTCGCGTCAGTGATCAGGACAATTTTCACCGCAGGCTGCGCGAACACAGGTTCAACCGAAATCAGGATGAACGTGACTGCAAAAAACAAGAAAAAGTGATTCGTGTGCATGGGACATGCTTTGCCAAGAATGGTGAATCGCCAACGCTCGATGGTTCAAAATACCGTTGTCCAGATTGCGTGTCCAACGCACGGCTGATTACGCAACCAGCGGCCACTGTTTCTTACCTGCTCTGCGAATGCGATATGACCGTGCGTGACTGTGCTTGAAATGCCGAAGGGGTCCAGACCCCTTTTCTCAAAGCTGAAAGGCGTCAGACCCCGAGCACAATCACGCACGGCTATTTAGATCATTTTTTCAGATCGTTGATGGCTTGCTCGCGCAGGGCGTTGAACTTCGTCGTGGTTGTTTCGACCAGCATCACGATCATGTAGGGATCGGTGAGTTTTGAGCGTTCGTTGGTTTCGTTGTATTTGGGGACCGACCAGATGATCTGGCTATCATGCTTCAATTCCAGCCGTTGCGTTGAAAAGCGCATTGGCCGAGCTTGCCAGACTCGTTTAGGAGACTTGAGGTCACATTCGACCGCGAGCAGCAATTCGGGGTCCGTTCCCTTGTCGTTGACGAACGTGAAAATCGCTCCGTCGCGAGTGGCATCGGCGGAATCCGCATAGCGAAAGAGCGGGGCCGATTGCAGCCGCAGTTCCTGTTTGCCTTGTTCTTCGTACATAGTGACCTCAAACGTGCGCGCCAGTTCGCGCATTTGAATCCCGCGCAGACGTGCGTTCCCGGCCGGTTCGGGTGCGTTGCTTAGCGCAACGGGCTTGGTCGAATTGACATCCGGGTCCCAGACATGTTTCCTGGTTCCCGAGATCTCCAGTGGTGACAGGGGTTCGTCCGCAATCGAATGCATCTCGATGAAACTTCGTCGATGATCGGCCAATTGAGAATCGGCCAGGAAGCCGCCGACCAGCACTGGCTTTCCTTCGCAGGTCCAGACGTAAAAACTGCCATGCCAGGAACTACCCAGTGTCCATTTCAGGAATGGGCTGCGAGTGAGTTTCAGCGGGCTTCCCGACGCCACTTTCGCTTCAAACTTCTCGGCCAGACTTTGAAAATAGTCGAACTGCCTGGCGGCCTCTTGTTGCACAGCGGTCCTGTCGCTGGACTCTTTTTGCGGTTCGTCCGCAACGCAGAGCAGGGGAAGTCCAAGGATCAGTCCCAGGATCGGCCAGCCAAAACGAATTCGCATGAGAAACCTGCCAAAAATAGAGAACACGTTCGAGGACGACAAAGGAACAAACTTCAGGTTATGCCGCCGTCCTCAGAATGCAAGACAATTTGTCATTTTCATGATTGCTGAATGATGCCAGGGAAGCTGGATTCTCGTGTCGCGGATGGAACAATCTGTGTGAGAGCTCGGTGTCTTAACATGGCTCACTGGGCCGGTCGATCACTCAGTCCGCGCCGTATCCGACAGACTGTTCACAAGTCAGGGATAAATCAGATGCACGTCGGGACGGCGTGTTTTGAATCGGTCGGCAGCCTCGGCGGTCACTTGAGAGTTCCGCAGAATGATCGTCTTCAATTGCTTCAATTCGCTGATTCGATCCATTCCCTGGTCGGTGATCTTCGTCTCGCCGAGACTCAAGAATTCCAGATGTGGTAGTGCCACCAGTTGATCGACAATACGATCAGTGACTTTGGTGTCTCGCACACTGACAAAGGACAGGTTTTTTTGCGTGTGGAGTTCACTGAGACCTTCGTCCGTGACGTTTGTGCCGTCGATCGTCAGCCAGATCAGATTCTCCAGTTTTGACAGATGCTTCAGGCCCGCGTCTGTGATCGCGGTCTTATCCAGGGACACGGAGATCGGCGATTCCAGTTCGCACAAGTCTTTCAGAGCGTCGTCGTTGAGCTGGGTGGCTCGCACACGAACAATGCTGAGTTGTTTGTGTCCCTTCAAGTGTGCAAACACGGCTCCCGTGATGCGGGTTCCGCTTGCGTCGAACAAGTGCAGGTTTGAACATTCGCTCAATGAGGCAAGACTCGCATCGGTGCACTGCGTCTCGGTCAAAGTGAGGCTTTTCAGTCGCTTCATCGCGCCGAGATTTGCGGGTCCCACGTCGGTCACGCGTGTGAATCCGAGACTCAACGTTTCCAGGTCCATGCCACTGATGGCTTTGAGCCCCTGATTGGTGATCGGATTTGACCACAAGGTCAAACTCTTCAAACGCGATAAAGACGAGAGATGGCTTAGCGCTTCGTCTGTGACGCCGGTCATGCTTATGTCGAGCGATTCCAGTTGTGACAATTTGGAGATCGCTTGCAGCATTTCGTCCGAGGCCTGGCAACCGGCCAGCGAGAGAGTTTTCAGATGCTTGAACTGTTCGAGCGACGTCCATGCCTGGTTCGTCAAATCCCTGCTGCTCAGATGCAGCTCGGTCAGTTCCGAGAGACTTTCGATGGACTTCAGCCCCTGGTCGGACATCGGCGAGGCGATCAGCGATAAACGCTCCAGTGATGTTAATCTCCCAATCGACTTCAGCGACTCGCCCGACAGATCTTTGACTGACAGTCTGAGCGTTTTGAGCTGACTGACATTCGTCACAGTCCTGACGCCCGCATCGGTGACCTGGGTTCCCCCCAGCGATAATTCCGTCAACGCAGGCAAATTGCTCAGCACGACCAGGCCCTCGTTTGTGACTGCGGTATTGGCGAGGTCCAGTACTTTCAAGCGTTGCAATCGGTGGAGTTGTTTGAGTTCGATATCGGTGATCCCGGTGTAACCCAACTTCAGGGTCGTCAGGTTTTCCAGGTGGCGGATGGCTTCAAAGCATTCCGCGGAAAGTGGGTTATTGAACAGATTCAATTCTTCAACGAGTACGAATTCCGCCAGGTGCTGCAAGCCTGGGCCCTGCAGACGATTGCCTGACAGATCCAACCTGCGCAGATTCCTTAACGGCCGGAGATGAACCAGTCCATCACCAGAAATCCTCGCATCACTCAGTCTGAATTCCGTCAGTCCGGTCAATTGACCGATACGCGTCAGCCCGGCGTCGGTGACCTTTGTTTCCCCCAGACGCAGTGTGTGCAGTGGATTCAACCGACTGAGCGCCAGCAGCCCGTCAGCCGCGATGAACGAACCTTCAATTTCAAGCGACCGCAGTTCACTCAGTTCGCTTAACTCAACCGCCCCTGAATCGTCGATCGAAGTCCATTCCAGCTTCAATCGTTTCAGCGCACGCAGTTCTTTCAACACTTTCGTGCAGGCGTTCGTCAACCTGACATCCATCAGTTCCAGCGATTCAAGCTGAGAAAATGGTGTCAGCAACCGCAGATGCTTTTCGCGAAACTTATGCGGTGCCGGAAAATGGATTCCTATCACCGGACGTTCCGCCCGAGTCTCATCGCGCTGAACAACCGCTCCGAGCAGTTCAATCTTGGCAACAGCCTGTGTCTCACCGTCGACCTCAGACGCCACCAGAACGCCGAAGCCAAACACCAAATGCAGACAGGTTTCGAATCCCGACATGACGAGCTCGGTGAAAGCGATGACTGAGACAGATTGTCATTTATGCAGGCTTACTGTAGGACGCACACCACGCTTCCGCAAACGAACGAACGGATTGCGTTGTTCATCAAGAATTGATTCTCGATCCACGCACAAAAGTCAAAGCTGCGAATAGGGAATCACTGAACATGCAATCGCTCACATGCAATTTCCCGATTTCGACCAAATCAGTCACTGGAAGACGAGCCGTGCAGTTTGGTTCGGAGGATTTGCGATTCGGCCGCCAATCGTGGTTCCAGCTCCAATACTCGTGCTCGCAGGTCCATGCTTGTGTGAATGACCGTCAACACGATCATCAGGTCATCGTGATAGTCACAGGCGAGAAAATGCTTTTTCACTCGGTAGAAGTAGAGTCCGGGAGCAATATCCGGCTCGAGTCGAAGGATTTCTGGATCCGCTTGCAGCCGGTTCAGCGCGGCCGAGATGTCGTCAAGGTACTTATCTGCTGTTTTACGACCCCATTCCTTGACGGAGAAAGCTCAACCTCCAGCAAATCACTCAACGCGCGAAGAGTCAATTCGACGCGCGAATCGCGTTTGCGGGCAGTCACTGTTTCGCCTTTTTCATCATTTGTCGGAGATTGCCGCGGTACGTCATTGTGCGGCCATCGATGGCGTCTTGATATCCGTCGAGAATGGCATCTCGAACCTGTGCGGCTTCAAGTCGTTCCTTCTTCTCTCGCAATATGTCTCGAAGGAACTCGCTCGGGGTGGCGTAGAGGGTACCGTCACCACAATTCTGATCGATAAACACCCGCAACTCGTCCGTGAGAGAAAGATTCAACGTTGTGCTCATCTATCCAGCTCCTGACAGCTCTTCCGTCGCTCTAGCCAGCCTACGAACGCAGTTTATTTTTGTGAATATTTGCCATTCAGTGGGATCGAGTGTCGCACACACTACGGCATGAATGACACCGTGGTACCAGCACTTTCGAACATTCGCACGCCACAGTAATTACGTCACAACCGCCGAACACCTCAAAGTCAACTGGCGCACCGTTCGAGAAAAACTGGATCAGGGACTGGTCATCGAATACCTGAGCGATGCAGGATCGTGATACGTTGGCCGATTGATCAGATCGAGAAACGTCATTTGCACATCTGGATTAAGGGGGGAGAATGCTTAAATCGTATTTGCTGATTGGAAGATGGAGCGATTCCAACCGGTCTGCATTGATCTCTGTTCCTCACGGAGCCAGAAAGAAATGATCAGTCGTTTCATGGGCAGACTGGGGTTGATTGAAATACTCGTCATCATCGCCAGCATCAGTGTGCTTACCGCGTTACTGACTGCGTCCACAAAATGGGCTTCGGATGGAGATATTCGAGTACCGGTTAAAATTTTTGTCTTCGACGCCGCCAGTTGCAGACCGATTCCGAATGCAGAGTGCCTTGTGTTTTGGTCGCCACTCGTGCTCGACGCAACCAATCTGACCGACGATTGCCACAGCCGCAGTCTCGCCATCAGTGAATGGCCGGAGTCCAGCCGCTCCGTCACCGATCCCACGGGGACAAGTGTCATTGAGCACAAGTTTAACACCAGCGCGAGCTACAAAAATCCGATCACCCGTGCCCACTTGGCGAATGCGTGGGTGCGAGTCGAAGCAACAGGCTTTGGTGGCGTCGTCGTCCCGGTCCGATACGAAGGCAAGCCGACGTCGGAATTGCGAAAAGATGGCAAGATCTCGGTTTCAATTGGCTTGATCTCTGCCAAGTAGTTGCGAGAGATGATCCGACCAGTTCCGTCAGCGTGAATAGTGCTGCACCTTATTTGGGCAAGGCTGGGACCACCAATTCGGACGATCGATCAGTTTGGGCACGCAAGCGGAAAAAGTAGGGTGAAGTGGCATCGGGCGTGGGAACGGGCGCTCGATCCTTCATCCAAATCACCTCACCGTCGCGATGAACGCGTAAATGGAAACTCGACATGCGGGCGAAACCGTACCGCCAGTTTTTCGTGCCCCCAGCGCCTTCCGCTTCGACCAAGATCAGGATCTCGGGATTGGTTCCCTGCACGAAGGCGAACACGGCCCCATCCAGAATGTTGTGGTCTGGTGACGAATACCGATAGAGGGGCGTCGTTAACAATCGCAGTTGTTCAGGCGACTCAAAACTGGCGTTGGTATCCACCGCCGCGGTGAATCGTTCGACAATCGATTTCATCTGCCGCAATCGTTGCGCAGCCGATCCCAGGGCAGGTTCGGTTTTATCGGCCGTGGTGAATTCGAGGCCCGCCGTGGTGGGATGCCAGTTCCAGCCGCGGCCTTCGTCATCGTGGGTCGTCGCCGCGAATCCGTCACTCGACAGCGATTGAAATTCGTGGTGCCAGATCGACTCAACCAGGAAGAATTGCGCGGTAGCAACGGGTCGCCCTTTTTCGGCTTCCGTCCAGAGAAACAAGAAACCGTCATCTTCCCGAATGACCTGATTGTTCCAACGCAAGAGCGGCTCGGCCTGAAGTTTCGCCCGGGATTTGTTCTCAAGTCCGAATTGAAACCCGTACGTCTCCGCAGCGCGTTTTGCAAACCGCAACCGCTGATCAGCAGTGGACTGCCCTTTGCCATCGATGGACGATTCAGGATCGGCTCCAAGAAGTCCGATCACGAAAAGCAGCATTGGAGACAAGAATTGCATGGCGCGTCTCACGATCTGGATTGGCTGCTACCCCAGCATCCAGATTGTAGAGACATTCTGACTCAAAAGAAATGCCCACTGACATGCTCGTCGCAATAGTGACAAGGCATGCCGCCCGGTCCTTTTTCGTGGCGCGTCGCGGGTTTTCCACAAACATCGCAGACTTCTTTTGCGGACTTTTCAAAGATCACAATTCTGATCACGGCGACAGCGAAGAATAGCCCAACGAAAACCGCGAGCAGCGTTAACCACGATCGACTTGCGGTCATGATCATCTCCTATTACTTCGGAGCTGGTCTCTTCGCGGCTGCCTTCTACCACTTGAATGGTTGGCGTTTCGCCGCTGGAATCAATTTTCCGGAATCTGCATCAAGGAACAGGGCAGGGGGCGTATTGCCGGGAAGCAGAGGAAAATTCGGGAAGTCACAGTTTGGCTGAAGGACTGTCGGCTCTCACGGACGGCAAGAAACACTCCGCCGGCGAACATGATGAGCACAGCAGGGCAGATCACTGCGAAACAGAACAGATCTGTTTCCTTGTTAGGAATGCCCCAAGTCAGGCTAACTTCCCCAGCACAGATCCCCAGCACAGATCCCCAGTCCGATCACTGCGATCCAGCACGCCTTTCGAGTCCAACCGCGAAACTGAGAGTTTTTGCAGCCCTGGACCAACTCTTCGTTGATCCAGTTACATTGAGGACAGGGAACAAGGTCTGCTTCGGACTCCAAGCGATTCTGGCCATCCTGAGCGGCTCTCGCTTTAGCTGTCTCACACGCCCAATCTTCAAACAAGAGATACGCGGAGGTGTCAGTACCGGTCCCTTGGCGTTTCAACTGATAGTAGTACACGCATCCGCACTTTTCACACTTCACCTCGATCATGCGACTGAATTCACCTGACGCGGTATGCTTGGTGTAAATGAAGACGGTCATCGATCGCATTCCAATCTGGTGAGACGAATAGTCTTCTGGTGGGTACGGTTTCACGCATCAGACAGTTTCATCAGGAATCAAGCGTACGGTGGCAGGGCGAACGATAGCAACCGGTCACTTTACTGACAGACACTTCGTTTCCTTCGATCCGCAACAGGGATCTCTATGCCCGAATATCTCATTTCTGGAGTCAATTCTGAGGGTCGTGAGGTGGTGGAACACGTTGAAGCGGCGTCCGCCAGTGAGGCTGTTAAGCGGCCGGAAGCACGGGGTATCACTGAGGTCGTGCTGCATACCGACGACATCTCAAATGTTGTGGCTCAAGAAAATCTGCGGCGAAACAGGTTTCGCCGCGATCATGTTCGCCGACATATGACAGCGCGCGACGCGGTGGCGATGAGACGAAATGGGACTACGTTTGGGCGGTTATTGTTTTTGATTCGGAAGTCGATCCTTGCCAATTGGATGCTGCTCGTCGCGCCGTGGCCGATCGTTGCGATCCGGCATTCCAGGCATCAGACGTGGCAATTGATCGACTATATCCTGATTGCAGGTCCCATTATGTTTTATGTCCTCTGGCTTCCACTACGGCATACACTGTGGGGACCCGCGGCCAACTATCGCCGACTTATCCATGCCTGTGCGTGGGGTCAGTGGGAAGAAGTGTTGCGGATTCTGCCGAAGGTTGAAGGCAAGATTTCGCCTCACGAATTTGCCTGGCGTACGGCTGATGCTCTTTCTGCCTTGGGCAATCTTGAGGCCGGCTTGAAAGCGGTCGAACCGTTCGCGGATGGCAAACAGATTCCACTGTGGTTGTACCACGCCCGGTTAGCATCGGTTTATGCGTGGTCTCACGACTTCGAATCGAGCGTCAGTTGCTGTCAAAAGGCGGCCGAATTGGCACCCGATCACCGACCGTCTTGGTTGACTATGTGCAAGCTCTGATTCGGCGAAAACGCGATCCACGGGCCGCACAGGGAGTGCTCGACCAAGCAAACAAATACCCCATCCCTGAGGTCATCGCGTACGCGGTCGATCAGTGTCAGGCGGCGATTGCGCTGGAGGAACGTCGTGCCCACGAAGCACTCGACCACTTGACGCGGGCGATGGAGAAACTTGAACGATATTCGAAGGCGAATGCTCTGATCGGGGCCGCGAAGGATCGACTCCGCGCGTACCTGTGCCTGGCTTATGCGGCCTGTGGTAACAGCGACGAAGCCCGGCGATATTACAGACTCGCCCAGCCTCGCCTGCGAGCTCTCAAGTACAACGACCTGATCGAACGCTGTGAATCGGCAATTACGAAGTTTTGAAATCACGGAACGGGACGCTTGGTCGCCGTTTCGATCACCACGAAGATGAACAAGCCAAACATTCCGGAGCTGATGATCGCGATCACTAGCGACATGAGACGTAAGGGAATGGTGCTTTCGGGATTCTTTAGTCCCGTTCGCTGCATCCATATCCTTCCGCGCTCTGTGTTCAACAGCCAGTTTTGCGGTGCGAAGACCAACGGCCAGAAGACGATCGTTCCACAATATGCCATGGCGTAAAACGCGCCCATGGACAGTCCAAAAAAGACCTTGCCAGCCGGAATTCCTCCTTTGAAGCTGAGCAGATGCCAGGATGTCAGAATCGCAATCAGCACGCCGATAACACCGGAACTCGGCCAGAGTATCTGCTGTTGGACCTGCATCAGCTTGTCAAAACCACTCGCTTTGCGTGAGCGGGCGAGACGTTTTTTGGAAGCCACCTCGGACGTCGTCGCTGGTTGTTCCGCAGCCTCCTGGTTCTTTTGATCAGGCAGCAGGACCGCGATAGCCGTCCCCAGGGGCGCAATCAATCCCAGTAACAAGCCCTTCGCAAGCGGATGTCCCTTCTCGGTCGCGATGAGGGCTGTTCCTGCGATGAACAGGGCCGAAGTACACAACAGACCCAAGCCAGCCAGCAGGTTGCCGGTCACCCGATCCACGGAATTCCCCAACATGATCAAAAATAGGATCGGTAAGAATCCAGAAACAACGACCAATAGACCGCGCGGCATGGTGTCCTAATTCTCCAGATGTTTACGATGTGCCGTATCTGCTTAACTATCGAGGCAACGCCCGGCAAAGTCCACGAATTCGCGGCAACGACGAAGTTTTGGCCGTCATGTTAATGAAATGAGCCGTCAGAAAAAGTAGAACGACTTCTTTTCTTCCCCTATAATTGCCGCGATCCGGCACCTGCCGGCATCACGACGCTACTGGGCCGAGGATTCAGAATCATGACGTGGATCAACCACATTCCGTACGATCAGGCCGACGACGAGCTGAAGCGGGTCTACGACTCGGTACGCAGCTTGTACCCCGTGGAGTACGCGGGGCCGCCGATCCCGTCGCTCATTCGCCCCGACGGTGGGAGCGACAGCATTGTCGCGAGCCACAGTCTGATCCCCGAAGCATTGCGACACATGATGTCGGGGCTGGCAGTCCTGTTGCGACCGAACCTCGGGCTGACTCGTCGGCAGCAGGAGATGATCGCTTCGGTCGTATCGGTTCAGAATAGTTGCTTCTATTGAACGGAGAGCCATATCGAGTTTCTCGCCCGGGCCAGTCTGGACGAGGAACTTGCCGCCGAGTTACGGCGGGACTACAGGCAGGCGAATCTCTCGGAAGCCGACCGAGCGATGCTCGATTTCACAGTGAAACTCACGACGGCGGCTTACAAAATGACGGCCGACGACGCGGGCCGTTTGCGAGAAGTGGGGTTCGACGATCGGGCGATTCTGCAAATCACGTTGATCGCGGCCTGGTTCAACTACATCAACCGAGTCGCCGACGCATTGGGTGTCGGCAAGCCCGCGCCGTGATCGCCATGCCGAATTGTCCGACTCGAGCCGAACGAAGAATCTCACTCGAAGTCCGAAATCATTTCCCAGAGGTCGTACTCAAACAGCCAGATTGGTTCTGCGTTGCGAGCGATGAGCTCGTCGATGGACATGCCTCGATTGTCGGCGGACGCAGCACGCGCTTTTGCGTTCCGTCAATGAAGATCGTCATGTACTTTCGTTGGCGCTCTTCTTTCGTCGGCCGTTAATTTGCGTCGTGGCTTTTGCATCGTCTGAACCTTGATTTCGCGACGATGTCACGCCGCTGCGATTCGGCTGCGGCCCAGCGGTGTCTGTAAAAAGTGGAAAGTCGCCTTCCTTTGTTGTGCTTCTGACGGAAATATTAACGTCTCATTTAGCTGAAACATTGAGGTCGTTTCCGGATCGAACATGGCATTGGATGAAAAACCTGATCGTGGATTGGCGGCGGCGCTGCTGGGGCGTTCCTTTGTCCACCCGGTGTTTGATTACCTGCTGATCGGCGGTGGGCTGAGTCTGATGCTGACAGCAGTGGTGTTGAGCGATCGTTCGCGTGGCGTTCTTTTTGATTTTACGGTTTTGCCTTGGTTCATGCTGGTCAGCAATAGCGCGCATTTTGCCAGTTCGACCGTCCGGCCTATACGAAGCCGGGGAGTCGATGCGCGTTGCCCTTTTGACGGCCGCGTTTCCACTGGTTGTCATGGTGTTATTGATCGGTTGTCTGTTCCTGGCCGGAAGTGTGGGACCTCATTTGCAGCCATTGTATTTGACATGGTCACCGTACCATTACGCGGCTCAGGCTTATGGATTAGCGGTGATGTATGCGTATCGGTCCGGTTGTATGCTGGCGGCATTCGACAAGCGACTGTTGTGGTGGACCAGCATGTTGCCGTTCGCGTATGCGTTCGTGGGTGATCAGGGCAGTGGCTTGCATTGGCTGCTGCCGAAATCGGTCCTGGAAAATCGCGTGTTCGACTCGGTGCACTTGTTTCTGATCAATACGCTGCCTGCGGTCAGCATGGTGGCGGCCGGGTTGTTGTTTGTCAAAGTGGCGCTCAGCCGCAGTGGCATGATGCCGGTCATCAGCATCCTGATGCTGGTCGCCAATGCGGCGTGGTGGTGTTTCCTGCCGCAGGCTGCTTTTGTCTGGGCGACCATCTTTCATGGCATTCAGTATATGGCCGTTGTCACCATTTTTCATGTGAAGGACCAGATGGCGCGGCCCGACAATCGGCGCGGCATGCTGTATCACGTCGCCTCGTTCTATGGCCTGTCACTGGTCCTTGGCTACGGCCTCTTCAGTTGTCTGCCTTGGGGGTTCGTGTTGGCCGGTTTTGGAATGGTCGAGAGCATCGCGTTGAGTGTCGCGGCGATCAATATTCATCATTTTGTGGTCGATGCCTACATCTGGCGGCTGAAAAGCGGCGATCGTAACCGGACAATTGTTGAATCGAGTTGGAAAGCGGCGGCGGTCGCTGCTGTTTGAGTTTGGTCTTCCATGATTCAGGTTATTGAGACTTTCATGTCGGCGAAGGAATGCTTGGTGTCGGCACTCAGTGTCGGACTGTTCGTCATGACACTGGTCGCAGGCGTGGTCCAATCGCTGCGCGTCGATCGAAAGCTGCCCGCAGTCAACCTGTTCTCGGAGGGAGCCTGGAATTACATCCATGACCTATTGGCACACGATGACGTCGACGGGGCGATTGCGCAGTTAGAAATGCGAAAGCGGATACAGCCGCAGGACGCGGACACGTACGAACCGCTCGGCAGCCTGCTGGCAAGAAGTGATCGTCCACAGGATGCACGAGACAATTACGAGGAACTTGTCAGGCTTCGTCCCGATTACGCCCGAGGGCATCACTTGCTTGGTACGACGTATCTCAACACCAATCAACCAAATCTGGCGGCGCGAACCTTCACCCGGTCGATCCAGCTCGATCCCAATAGCGCACCCGCCTACAACGGCATCGGGGTGATCCTGGCCCGCCAGGGACAGATTGCCGAAGCCGAAAAGTATTTCGCCAAGGCCGTCGAACTGGACCCGAACGACGAAGGTGCGCGCATCAACCTTGAACGAGCTCGAATACGACCGTGAAAAGAATGCGGTCGTGATGGGCGGGTAGAACTCGCGCAGTGGTTGCCAATTGAGCTCAAGATCTCGCCAACACGAGTAACCTGACGTGAGAACAGATTTCACGCGCGCGTCAAACAATCTGCAGGGCAAGGCAAATGGCAGTTACGGATGGCGAAGTCTCTTATTTTGCACTGCGATATCGAGAAGTTTCGGGTCTCTCTCGAAAGCGATTTGTGTCGTTAACGAGGCGGCAGCCAGTAGTACGGCACGTTGGAGCCAGTTCCTGTGTAGGTGTCCACGGCCCAGACTTCGCGTTCATCGAAGGTCACTTGTGCTTTCGCGTGACCCAGTCGCACGCAGCCGGATTGCCATAATTTCTCCTCACCTTTCTGAATGGCTTCCAGGATCAAAATGACCTCAGGATTTGTTCCGCCATGGACGAACACAAACAAACCTCCGTCCAGAATTCCGTCCTTTTCCGATTGGTACAGCAGGACTGGCGTCGGCAGTAAGCGCAGTTCTGACCGGTCTCCCTTCCAGGTCTGGTTGGATGCGAACCGCCGGGCGAGTGTCCGCATCTGCGCTCGACGGAGCCTGGTCGATCCGGCGACATCAATGGACTCTGGCACTTTTTCCGGTCGAAACCCGGGTTCATCAGGTGCCCATTCCCATTTGGGTTTCCCTTCGGCTCTTAGGGGTTCTGGAGCGAGCGAATGGACTACATTGCCCGGCCAACCGCGCACCGTATCGGAAAAACGATTTGTGTACATTTCGATAATCGCCGCCGGACGTCCTTCGCGGCCCCAGACCCACAAGGTTCCATGATGATGATTGCGGACGACGTCGTCCCAGTTCAGCACCGGCTCGGGGTTCAACTTCTCCACGACAGGAGTCGGTCCCTGGCGAACGATCGTCTGCTGTTCCAGGATCTTGCGCATGTGACTTACGACGGACTGATGAGTGTCCGACTTAAGCTCATCCGAGCCCGACGAGTTATTGACTTCTTCTTCCGCGATCAACTGCCCCAGGCAAACGATCGCGATGAGCAGCGCCGCCACGCTGCATCGACAAGAGAACGATGGCATGAGAGATTCTCGACTAGAGAAAAATCGTTCTACAGTACAGAAATGCACCAACAATGTAGACAGTACGTCTTTGGAAAAGCAATCGGTCAGTGGAGCGAAAGATCCACCGCGATGCTGCGCTGTCCGACGAAGGCAGCCAAATCGACGTTCGGAGGTGTCCTTCTTTCAGCGAACCAGGCAGAGAAGGATGATCCATCGCGTTGCAGCCTTGGCTGGCTGTCATTGTTGCAATCGTGTAGCCTCGTCCTGCACATGATTTTGGTACTGGAAGAAGAACCGGGACGGCGGACTCTGCGGATGTCTGCTCGTGAACGGCCTGAATGAGGATCGTTCAGTTCATGTCGTCGGATAAGAATCGCAAGTTTGGATTCGAAACGCGGATGCTGCATGCAGGACAGATTCCTGATCCGCATGTGGGTGCACGGGCCGTGCCGATTTACCAGACGACCTCGTATGTGTTCCAAGACGCTGAGCAAGCGGCCGAGCTGTTCGATCTGAAACTGTATGGCAACATCTACACGCGGATCAGCAATCCGACGACGGCCGTGTTTGAAGAACGCGTTGCGTCGCTTGAGAATGGTACCGGTGCGGTGGCGCTGGCCAGCGGCATGGCCGCTCAATTCGCCGTGTTCATGACATTGCTGGAACCGGGCGACGAGATCGTCGCGTCGGCTCATTTATACGGTGGGACTGTCACGCAGCTCACTCATACGCTCAAGAAACTGTCCATTGGTGTGCGTTATGTCGATCCGTGCAATCTGAAAGCGTGGGAGGAAGCGATCACTCCGAAGACGCGCTGCCTGTTCGGTGAAACGATCGGCAATCCCGGTGGATCGATTCTGGATCTGCAAGCCCTGTCTGCATTGGCCGACAGCCGCAAGATTCCGTTGATTGTCGACAACACATTTGCGACGCCCTACCTGTGCCGACCGATCGATTGGGGCGCGACGATTGTCACTCATTCGGCAACGAAATTTCTGGGCGGTCATGGGACCAGCATCGGTGGAGCGGTCGTCGATTCCGGCAAGTTCAATTTTGCTCGATTCCCCACGATCGCCGATCCGTCTCCGTCGTACCACGGGTTACGGTTCTTTGATACGTTCGGGCATTACGGCTTTTTGATGAAGCTGCGCGTCGAAACGCTTCGCGACACGGGTGCGTGCATCTCGCCCACGAACTCGTTCCTGCTGATCCAGGGGCTGGAAACATTGTCGCTGCGGATGGAGCGGCATGTCAGCAACGCGATGGGTGTGGCCAAGTTTCTGGCCGAGCATCCCAAGGTGGCGCGAGTGAACTATGCGGGACTGCCGGATAGTCCGTTCCATGATCTCGCCAAGAAGTATCTACCAAAGGGGCCGGGAGCCGTGTTCTCGTTCGACCTGAAGCCGATCGGCGGCGATGCGCGCGAGGCAGGGCGGCGGTTTATCGAATCGCTGGAATTGTTCTCGCATCTGGCCAACGTTGGGGATGCACGGAGCCTGGTGATCCACCCTGCATCAACGACTCATCAACAACTGAGCGACGAGGAACTGGCGGCGGGCAGCGTCGGACCCGGCCTGGTGCGGCTGTCTGTGGGATTGGAAACATTAGAGGATCTGATATGGGACTTGGATCAGGCGCTAGCTGCGCTATAAGCCTTAACACCGTGCTGACGCCGGAGCAGCAAGCCCTGTATCAGGACACGGGTTGCATCCGCGACACACTCGATCAGGCGAAGACGATTGCCATCGTCGGCCTCTCGTCAGAACGACAGAAGGCAAGTTATTTCGTGGCCACGTACCTGAAACGCGAGGGATACCGCGTCATTCCGGTGAACCCGCGTGGTGGCACGATCCTGGGTGAAACGGTCTATCCCGACTTGAAAAGCATTCCTGAGAAGGTTGATCTGGTCGATGTCTTTCGTCCCGCCGGTGAAGTGTCGGACATCGTCGACCAGGCGATTGCGATTGGGGCGAAAGCGGTGTGGACGCAACTGCGCATCCTCAATTTCGAAGCGGCCGAGAAGGCCAGGGCGGCTGGGTTAAACGTCGTCATGGACAAATGCGTCAAGATGGAACACGGCCGATTCTGCGGCGGCCTGCACTGGGCCGGCATGAACACCGAGATCATCTCCGCGCGACGACCACGGCGGTGATCAGACTTGAGTCGTCACAATTATAGTGAGGAGTGGCTGTTATACCGCGTTTGAATGATCAAGACGTTGACGAAATCGCGTTGCGAACTTCAGATGAAACAGTGAACTCATCAATAGTGCTGGGAATTCCCAATGGGAACCGATCGGGACGGCGCAGTCCAGCGTCCGCAGGGAAGAATCCGTCCTCATCTGGCGTGGACAGTTCCAGATTTGCATCGCGCACCAGATGGATCACGACTCCAACCCAGGACATGGGGCCGGATGCAATTTTCAATGTTCCGGCGCGCAGAGAGCCGGCAATATCCTTCCACTCGGACTCGTGACCTGGATCTTCTTCCGGAGCCCAATACAACTCGGACGCGACCC
>Ga0105238_10001394_pt1 | contig 24250 bp, 24 predicted proteins | sample KBSC34metaG_FD_81526 | JGI IMG/M metagenome (GOLD analysis project Ga0105238, IMG submission 81526) | Corn rhizosphere microbial communities from Kellogg Biological Station, Michigan, USA - KBS C3-4 metaG | ecosystem: Host-associated > Plants > Roots > Rhizosphere > Soil | place: Michigan, USA...
CGGAGAAGAAGGCGCGCGAGAAGGCGGTCGTGCCGTAGCATTCGCCTGATTCGGCGTTTATAGATTTCGTCCCACTTCCGAAGCGGTTTGCCATGTTCGATTTGCGCGCGATTCGCGACGATGCGGAGGCCTTTGATAAAGGCTGGGCACGGCGCGGGCTTGAGGCGAAGACCCCGGCGATCCTGGCGCTGGATGCCGAGCGCCGGCAGGTCCAGACCCGGGTGCAGCAGGCGCTGGCGCGCCGCAACGAGGCCTCCAAGGAGATCGGCAAGGCCAAGGCCGCCAAGGACGAGGCCAGCGCCCAGGCGCTGATGGCCGAGGTGGCTGCTCTGAAGGCCGAGCTGCCGACGCTGGAAGAAACCGAGAAGACGCTGGGCGAACGGCTCGACGGGCTGCTGGCCGGCCTGCCCAATCTTCCGGCCGCCGACGTTCCGGACGGACCGGACGAGACCGGCAATGTCGAAATCCGCCGTTTCGGCGAGCCGCCGGCCATCGAGAACCCGAAAGATCATGTGGCGCTGGGCGAGGGGCTGGGGCTGATGGATTTCGGCGCCGCCGCCGCCCTGTCCGGCGCCCGCTTCACGGTCCTGCGGGCCGGGCTGGCGCGGCTGGAGCGGGCACTTGGCCAGTTCATGCTCGACCTGCACACGACCGAGTTCGGCTATCGCGAAATGTCCGTGCCGGTCATGGTGCGCGATACCGCCTTGTTCGGTACCGGGCAGTTGCCCAAGTTCGAGGAGGACCTGTTCCGGACCACCGATGGACGATGGCTGATCCCGACGGCGGAGGTATCGCTGACCAACCTCGCCGCCGACCGGATCATCGATTCCGAGGAATTGCCGCTGCGCATGACCGCGCTGACCCCTTGCTTCCGCGCCGAGGCTGGCGCGGCCGGGCGCGATACGCGCGGCATGATCCGCCAGCATCAGTTCTGGAAGGTGGAACTGGTCTCGATCACCGCGCCCGACCGGTCGGAGGCGGAGCATGAGCGGATGACGGCCGCGGCCGAAACGGTGCTGACCCGTCTCAACCTCCCGTTCCGCACCATGATGCTGTGCACCGGCGATATGGGTTTCGGTGCGCGCAAGACCTACGACATCGAGGTCTGGCTGCCGGGACAGCAGACCTATCGCGAGATTTCGAGCTGCTCCAACTGCGGCGATTTCCAGGCCCGCCGGATGAAGGCCCGCACCCGCCCGCGCGGCGGCGAGGGTTCGCCCGAGTTCGTCCATACGCTGAACGGCTCAGGCCTGGCAGTGGGCCGTGCGCTGGTCGCGGTGCTGGAGAATTATCAGCTGCCGAACGGCGATATCGTCATCCCCGAAAAGCTGCGCTCCTACATGGGCGGGCTGGAGGTTCTTAAAGCCGATGGATAGGCCGCCCCTCGATCTCGCCGGCGCGCGCATCCTGATCTCGAACGACGACAGCATCCATTCCACCGGGATCAAGGTGCTGGAGAAGATCGCGCGGGCCATCACCGACGATGTCTGGGTGGTGGCGCCCGAACATGAACAGTCCGGCGCCAGCCATTCGCTGACCATCCACCGGCCGCTGCGCCTCAGGAAATACGACGAGCGTCATTTCTCGGTCGACGGAACGCCGACGGACTGCGTCATGCTGGCGATGAGTCACCTGCTGAAGGACCATAAGCCGGTGCTGGTGCTGTCCGGCATCAATCACGGCGCCAATGTGGGCGACGATGTCACCTATTCCGGCACCGTCGCCGTGGCCATGGAGGCGACCCTGCTGGGCGTGCGGGCCATCGCGCTCAGCCAGCGGGTGGAGGAGGGGGAGGCGCTGTCCTTCGCCATTCCCGAGCAGCGGGCTGCCGATCTGATCCGGCGGCTGGCCGGCGCCCATTGGGCAGACAATGTGATGCTGAACATCAACTTCCCGTCGGTGGCGCCCGGGGCGGTGAAGCCCGCGCGGGTTGTCGGCCACGGCCGGCGCAAGCTGGGCGATGAACTGCGCGAGCGCACGGATCCGCGCGGCCGGTCCTATTTCTGGATCGGGCCGCAGCGCTCGGACGTCGAGATCGACCCCGACAGCGATATCGCCGTGCTGGAGGGTGGGGGTATCTCGATCACGCCGATCTATCTCGACCTCAGCCACTTCGCCTCGATGCCCGCCTTCGCCAAGACGCTGGCAGGATGAACACCGACGCCCGCAAGCTCCGCCTGCTGATGTCGCTCCGGCGTTCCGGCGTGGCGGACGCGGCGGTGCTGGGCGCGATCGAGCGGGTCCCGCGCGAGCTGTTCGTCCCCGACCTGTTCCAGGACCGCGCCTGGGAGGATACGGCGCTGCCCATCGGCCATGGCCAGACCATCAGCCAGCCGCTGGTGGTGGCGATGATGACCGAGGCGCTGGAACTGAGGATTCGCCCGACAGTGCTGGAGATCGGCACCGGCTCAGGCTACCAGACCGCGGTGCTGTCTCTGCTGGCGCGCCGGGTCTACACGATCGAGACGATCAAGCCGCTGCAGGACGAGGCAGCCAGGCTGCTCGAATCCATGCGCATCCACAACGTCACCTTCCACCACGGCGATGGCGGGCTGGGCTGGCCCAAGGTTGCGCCGTTCGACCGGATCATCGTCACCGCGGCGAGCGGCGGCGAGGCGCCTCAGCCCCTCATCGACCAATTGGCGGATGGGGGAATCATGATATGCCCGGTACGGCGAGCGACCGACGACCAGATGATGATCCGGATTCGCCGTGAAAAAGACCGAATTAAAAGCGAAGATTTGTGGCCCGTGCGATTCGTTCCTCTTGTCAGAGGGGCGCCGAATGCACGGACGGACAAGGAAAAAGGGGCATGATGCGTAACCGTCTTGCAGCACTCCTGTTTGCCACCTCGATCCTCGGCGGCTGCACCGCCTATGACGACATGATGAGCGGTCCGGGCCATCCGCGCGGCCAGGCCGGCTATGTCGTCGCCGCCGAGCCGGGGGAATCGCTGGATCAGCTGGCCGCCCGTTTCGACCTGCCGCCGCAGGCGATCATCCAGGCGAACAATCTGAGCCCGCCCTACAGGCTGGAGCCGCACCAGCAGCTCGTCATTCCACCGCCCGCGACCTACCGCGTGCATGAGGGCGATTCGGTCGAGGAGATCGCGACCCTGCTGGGCGTCGACGATGTCGCGCTGGCCCAGGCGAACGGCCTTACCAAGCCCTACCATATGCGGGTCGGCCAGATCCTGCGGGTGCCCGGCGGGTATGGCGACGGCACGCTGGCGCGCGACGCCGGGCCGGTCGGGGACGCCAACATGGCCTATGTCCCGCCCGGTCAGCCGGCGGTGACGCCCCATTCCGCGATTTCCTCCTCCGCCTTGCCACCGCCCCCCGGCGTGTCGGGCGGACCGGGCAATGCGCCGCCGCCGCCGAAGCCCGCGAATATGCCGCCGCCCGCGCCCCCTCAACGCGGGACATCGGTGGGCGTCAACGCGACCGCCCTCGCGCCGCCGCCGCAGTCCGGCGGGCCGACTCCGATTTATCAGCCGCCGCCCCAGCAGGCGCCCACGCCGCCGCCGAAGCCGCAAGCCGCGCCACCACCGCCCCAGCGTGACGCGATGATTGCCCCGCCGCCGGCCGCCGGCGGGCCGCATTTCATCCGTCCGGTGTCAGGCGCGACGATCGCCGGCTTCGGCGCCACGGGCTCGGGTCAAACCAATGACGGCCTCAACATCGCCGCGCCCGCGGGAACGCCCGTGCATGCCGCCGATTCCGGAACGGTCATCTATACCGGCAACGAGCTGGCCGCCTTCGGCAATCTGGTGCTGATCCGCCATGCCGGCGGCTGGGTGACGGCCTATGGCCATCTGGCCAAGATCGACGTGGCGAAGGGCTCCACCGTGGTCCAGGGCCAGCCGATCGGCACGGTCGGCCAGACCGGCTCCGCACCCACGCCGCAGCTTCATTTCGAAATCCGCCAGGGCGCCAAGCCGGTCGACCCGGCGCCGTTCCTGGGCGGCAAAGGTTAGATCGTCTTCCCCAGCCGGCCCGCCAGGTCCTGGATATACTGCCAGGCGACGCGGCCGGAGCGGGCGCCGCGGATCATCGACCATTCGACCGCTTCGGCATGGAGTTGTTCCGGGTCGATCTTGAGGCCGAAATGGCCGGCATAGGCCTCGACCATGGCGAAGAAGACGTCCTGGCTGCAGCTGTGGAAGCCGAGCCACAGGCCGAAGCGGTCGGACAGCGAGACCTTTTCTTCCACCGCCTCGCCGGGATTGATCGCGGTGGCGCGCTCATTCTCCATCATGTCGCGCGAGATCAGGTGGCGCCGGTTGGAGGTGGCATAGAACAGCACATTGGCCGGCCGGCCTTCGATGCCGCCGTCGAGCACGGCTTTCAGCGACTTGTAGGTCGTGTCCTCGCCATCGAAGGACAGATCGTCGACCAGGATCAGCGTCCGGCGGGACTGCTCGCGCAGCAAGGCCAGCAGGGCCGGAAGCGAAGCGATCTCCTCACGGTGGATTTCGACCAGGGCCAGACCGCCTTTGGTCTCCGCGTTGACGGCGGCATGCACCGCCTTGACCAGAGAGCTCTTGCCCATGCCGCGCGCGCCCCACAGCAGCGCATTGTTGGCCGGCAGCCCGGCGGCGAATCGGCGGGTGTTTTCCAGCAGGGTGTCGGCCTGGCGGTCGATGCCTTTCAGCAGCGCGAGCTCGACCCGGGAGACGACCGGCACCGGGCTCAGACGGCCGGCATCGGCGTGCCAGAGAAAGGCCTCGGCGGCGTTGAAGTCGAGCGGCGGCGGGGCAGGCGGGGCAAGCCGCTCCAGCGCGGCGGCAATACGCGCGAGGCTTTCAGCGATGGGCTTGAGGTCCGGCTGGTCGGGCATAAATGGACGCATATCTTCGGGCGGGGCGGGCATAACAGCGTGCGACGCATTGATTTGCAAGAATGCTGCCAACAGCTATAGTCCGCGCGCCCGGAAATGCCCCGATTTGGCGGCCCGTAACCACCCCGGCGATAAGGTTTGACGATGTCGTTGTTCGAATTGATTCCTTCTGCCTATGCCCAGACGACAAGCGGGGCGGCAGGCGGCGCGTCGACCGCGGATACGCTGACGCAGTTCTTTCCGTTCATCCTGATCATCGGTATCTTCTATGTGCTGATGATCCGGCCGCAGCAGCAGAAGCAGAAAGCCCTGCAGAAGCAGCTTTCGGAGCTGCGGCGCGGCGACAATGTTGTTACCTCGGGCGGAATCATCGGGACGGTTGCGCGCGTCGTGAGCGATGACGAAGTATCGGTTGAGATCGCCGAGGGCGTGCGGGTGCGGGTCGTGCGTTCCACGATCACCGGCCTGACGAGCAAGGGCGAGCCCCGGACGGATGCGAAGTCCGCGTCCGACGCCGACAACCCGGATGCGCCGGCGAAGGCGTCGACGGCCGCAACCCGGACCACACGCCGCGGGAAGCCGGCGAACGCAAGCAAGCCGCAGGCCTGATCGCTTAGTCGGCGGTCGATAGGCACGAGGCGGGGTAGGAAGAATGTATTTCAGTCGCTGGAGAATCATCGGGGTCGTCGTGGCCATCGTGCTGGGCATGCTGGTCGCGCTGCCCAATGCCGTGAGCCCCGACACGCTGGCCAAACTGCCGCGGTGGGTGCCCACACGGCAGGTCAATCTCGGCCTCGATCTGCGCGGCGGCGGCTACCTGCTGCTGCAGCTCGACCTGGCGACGATGAACAAGGACCGGCTGGAGTCGACCCTCGATTCGGCGCGCGGCGCATTGCGCACGGCCAAGATCGCCTTCACCAATGCCGACGTTCAGGGCGACGCCATCCAGATCGTCCTGCGCGACCCGGGCCAGACCTCGGAGGCCAAGGCCGCGCTCGGCAAGCTCGACACGGCGCAGGTCGGCGCGCCCAACATGCTGGACATCACGGGTGACGGCGGCACCATCAAGATCGCGACCACCCAGACGGCGCTGCGCGACCAGACGGCCGACACGCTGAAGCAATCGGTCGAGATCGTTCGCCGCCGCATCGATCCGGACGGCGTCAAGAACCCGCAGATTTCGCAGCAGCCGCCCGACCGCATCCTGGTCGAGCTGCCGGGCGAGAAGGACCTCGACAGCATCAAGAAGCTGCTGAACGTCGTCGCCAAGATGGATTTCCATCTGGTCGACGAAACCGGCCAGGTCGATCCTACCGGCCACCCGCCGCCAGGCGACCTTCTGCTCATGGACGAGAGCATGAAGAAGCGCACCGGCCAGGTTGAGCCGATCCTGGTCAAGCGCAAGATCGAGGTTCCCGGCGGAAGCCTGGCCAAGGCCAATGTCGTCAATGATCAGCAGACCGGCGGTTACGCGGTCCATTTCAAGTTCGACTCAGCGGGCGCCCGGAAGATGGGAGCGATGACCGAGCAGAATATCGGCCATCGCTTCGCCGTCGTTCTGGACGGCAAGGTCATCACCTCTCCCAGGATCCTTGGCGCCATCCCGGACGGCACGGGCGAGATCACCGGCAGCTTCACCGCTGACGAGGCGACCCAGCTCACGACGCTGCTGAACGGCGGCGCGCTGCCGGTGCCGATCAATATCATCGAGGAACGGTCGGTCGGGCCCGACCTCGGCGCCGATTCGATCAAGGCCGGTTTCTACGCCACGATGTTCGGGCTGGTGCTGGTTCTGGCCTATATGCTGGTCTCCTACGGCCTGTTCGGCCTGTTCGCCGATATCGCCGTGGTGGTGAACCTGGTGCTGACCATCGCCGCGCTGTCGCTCCTGCAGGCGACACTGACCCTGCCGGGCATCGCCGGCCTGCTGCTTTCGGTCGGCATGTCGGTCGACGCCAACATCCTGATCAATGAGCGCATCCGAGAGGAGCTGAAGAACGGCAAGCCGCCCTTCTCGGCGATGGAGGCCGGCTTCAGCAAGGCGTGGTCGACGATCATCGATTCCAACCTCACGACGCTGATCAAGATGGCGATCCTCTATGTGTTCGGCGCCGGCGTCGTGCGCGGATTCGCGGTCACGATCTTCCTGGGCATCATGATCTCGATGTTCACCGCGACCCTGCTGGTCCGGCTGATGATGACCCTGTGGATGCGCCGTGCCCGGCCGAAGCAGCTCAAGATCTCATTGATCCGCTTCGTGCCGGACAAGACGACCATCCGCTTCATGCGCGGCCGGTTCTTCGGCATCGGCCTGTCGATCGTGCTGTCGACCGCTTCGGTGATCCTGTTCTTCGTGCCCGGTCTCAATTACGGCATCGATTTCGCCGGCGGCATCCAGATGGAGCTGCAGACCAACGGCCCGGCGGACTTTGCCAAGCTGCGCTCGGACCTCGACGGTCTGGGCCTCGGCCCGGTCCATCTGCAGCAGTTCGGTGCGCCCGACCAGGTGCTGGTCCGCATGGATCGCCAGCCCGGCGGCGACCAGGCGCAGCAGGCGGCGATCGACAAGGTGAAGGGCGACTTGGCCCAGCATTTCCCGGGCAGCGAAATCCGCTCCAGCGCCGCGGTCGGCTCGACCGTGTCGGACGAATTGTTCAGCGACGGCATGAAGGCCCTCGGCTTCGCGCTGGTGGCGATGCTGGCCTATATCTGGTTCCGCTTCGAATGGCAGTTCGGCGTCGGCGCGGTGCTGACCCTGATCCTCGACGTCACCAAGACGATCGGCTTCTTCGCTGTCACCGGATACCTGATCGGCTGGCAGTTCGACCTTGAGTCGATCGCTGCGATCCTGGCCATCATGGGTTATTCGATCAACGACAAGGTCGTGGTCTATGACCGGGTGCGCGAGAACATGCGCAAATACCGCACCATGCCGCTGAGGGAGCTGATCGACCTGTCGATCAACGAGACCCTGTCGCGAACCATCGGCACGTCGACCTCGGTGTTCCTGGCGACGATCCCGCTGGCGCTCATTGGCGGCGCTGCCCTGCTGCCCTTCGCCGCCGTGATGCTCTACGGCATCATCCTGTCGACCACCTCGTCGATCTGGATCGCGGCGCCGATCCTGCTGTTCCTGGGAGAGAAGAAGCTGCGCCGCAACGCCACGACCACGGCTGCCGGTCGCGGCGCGACGCCCGCCGCCGCCGAATAGACGGTGGAACTCGCTCCGCTTCAGCCGTCGCAGGATCGGCAGATCCTGCAGGCCTACGGCAAAGGGGGCTTCCGCGTGTCCGATACGCAGTGGACCGGCGGGATCATCGTCTTCCCGACCCGTACTGTGAACTGGAACGTGGAAACGCCCGCCGATCTGACGCTGGGCGCTTTCGCGCCGGTGGGGGAGGCAAACGATCCGCCGATCGAGCTGCTGCTGATCGGTATGGGGTCGCGCATGACGCTGCTTCCGTCGAAGCTGCAGGCCGGACTGCGCGCGATGGGCTTCGGCATCGATATCATGGATACCGGGGCGGCCTGCCGAACCTACAATGTCTTGATCGGGGAAGAACGCCGTGTCGCCGCGGCGCTCCTGCCGGTGGACTAGGGCCTTACGCGACCGCCGCGGTCGGCATCATGCTTTGCGCCTGGCTCAGCCACTTCTGGCGCTTGACCTCGGCCAGATCGAGGGCAGCCTGAAGGTAGGTGGCGATCTCGTGCTCGTCGGTGGCGCGCGCAAGGTTGAGCGCGACCAGGATCTTGTCGTTCAGGCGGCGGTTCAATTCCGGGATATGCGAGGCCTCGATCTCATAACCGACCTTGGGCTCGGCACGGATGCTCATGCCGGTTTCCTGGATCTTCTTGCGCAGCGAATGGATCGCAACGCGGATCGACACCGCGGCAGCGTCAGGCTCGTTGGCGCCGTAGACTTTCTGAATCAAAACGCCGATCGGGGTGGGGCGGGCGCGATTGTTCAATAAAACGCGTAAAATATCCGCTTCATGAGGGGAGAGCCGGATGACCTTACCGGCGTAGAATATAACATTGTGGTTGTAGTCGAACTCAAACCCGTCGTGGCTCGCGGTATTCACCATCTTATGGTAGTTGCGCATGCTTACGGACCCCTCCGTTTTTACCGATTATTAAGATAAAATTATCAAAAGTTAGGTGCCTGACTGACTGTCGTTTACAGATTTTGACATTCCTAGGGATATCGTTACACGGAAAGCCAAGCGGTAAAATTCGCGTTATTACTAAGTAGAAGTACCTATTTTTAGGTAGGATCGTCCGGAGGCCACCGGATGAGTCGGTCGCCAGGCGAGTTGGAGTGCCGTTCCTTGGGCCCAGGGCCAGACCAGTCTTTTACCGATACTGCCCGTCTTTTCAGTACCTTAGCTTCTGCCGTGCCGGTCGGGCTGGCTTTCGTCGACCCCGATATGCGCTTCCGCGTCGTGAACGAGGCCTTTGCCGTACCGATCGGGCATACACCGGCCTCGCTCGCGGGCCGTTCCCTGGCTGAAACCGTGCCGGCGTTGTGGCCGTTGCTGGAGCCGATCCTCCGGCGGGCAATGAACGGCGAGGGGACCTACGATTATGAGATGGCCCACACCTTCCCGCATGACGAGATACGGCGCTGGTCGGTGACCTTCGTGCCGCTGCGCAGCGGCGGTCAGGTCGTCGGCGTGGGTATCTCGATCCTGGACGGGAAGGCGGCCAACCTCAAATCCGGGGTCGCCGGGCAGACCGAGGATATCCAGGAAATCCAGTACACGCTGGATATCGACCATTATCACCCGGCATCGCCCGACAGCGTGATGGATCTGCTGGGCATCGACCGCGATGAGTTCGCCGTCGACGGCGGCGCCTTTCTGAACACCGTCTATCGGGAGCGGACCGAGGAGGCCGAGGAAGGGCCGCTGCCCGACGATGGCGACGCGGTGGCGCTCGAGCGCAGGCTGGTCAGCGCCGATGGGTCGGAGCGCTGGGTCCATCAAGGCTCTGAAGTGCGTGTCGATGAAAGCGGGCAGCAGACGCTGGTCGGCACCGTCCGGCATATCACCGAACGCAGCGAGGCGGAGACAAGGCTGCATGAAATGCAGGCCGACCTGCTCCATGTGTCGCGGCTGAGCGCGATCGGCCAGGTGAGCTCGACCCTGGCGCATGAGGTCAACCAGCCGCTGACCGCCATCGGCAACTATATCCGCGCCAGCCTGCTGATGCTGAGCGCGCCCGAGCCGCCGTCGGCCGCCAAGGTCAGGAGCGTTCTGGAGAAAGCGGCGTTGCAGACCACCCGTGCCAGCGAGATCGTCCGCAATCTGCGCGAGTTCGCCCGCAAGGGCGAGGTCGTGCGCCGCCCGGAAAACCTGACGGTGGTCGTGCAGGAGGCGATGGCGCTCGCGCGGCTGGGCATCAAGGATCGCAGCCTCAGGGTCAGGCTCAGGCTGGCCGGAGATGCACGTTGGGCGGTGATCAACCGGGTTCAGATCCAGCAGGTTCTGGTCAATCTGATCCGTAACGCCATCGAGGCTATGGAGAACGAGCCGCGGCGCGAGCTGATCGTCGCCACCGCATCGGGCGGCGCCGACCTGATCGAGATCAGCGTCGCCGACACCGGGCCCGGCCTGTCGCACGACGTCGCCGGCGATCTGTTCAAGCCGTTCGTGACGACGAAATCGGACGGGATGGGCGTCGGGCTCGCGATCTGCCAGACGATCGTGGCCGCGCATGGCGGCACGATCTGGGCCGAGACGAGCCCGGCGGGCGGCGCCATCTTCCGCTTCACCGTGCGCAGGGCGGCCGAGGGCGATTCGGCGCCCTGACTTTCGCGTCCTGACATTTCGCTGCAATCTGGCGTGGAATTTATGCTACGCATATTCCCTTATTTCAGTTTAACAGTCGGAACCGTATTTTTCCGGCGTGCGAACTTGGGCTGAATTCCGCCCGAAAAGTGACAGGGACATCCTTGCCAGCGGATTGCATAGTAGTCGTCGATGATGACGACGCCGTGAGAGATTCGGTCGGTATCCTGTTGGAAACGCATGGTTTGCGCGTGCGCGACTTTGCTTCCGGCGCCGAATTCCTGCGCAGTGACGCCTACAAGATCATGTCCTGCCTTTTGATCGACTATCACATGCCGGACATGACCGGCCTCGAAGTCGTCGAAGAGCTGCAGCGGCTCGGACGCAGCCATCCCACCATCCTGATCACCGGCCTGTCCGACGAGACGATCATCCAGCGCGCCCTTTCGGCCGGCATCATGGCAATTCTGGAAAAACCGCCGCCAGACGATGTGCTGATCGATACGGTTCTTGCCGCCGTGAACGCGGCGCGCCGGGCTGCTCAGCGGCAGGCGGTGAACATGTTGCCCGAACGCCAGCGCTACCGGGGCTGATCTTCAGGCCGCGGCGATGCCGGCGGCAATCGCCAGCCTGACCAGCTCTGAGAGGCTGCGCGCCTGCATCTTGTCCATGACGCGGGCGCGATGGATTTCGACCGTGCGCGGGCTGAGCGAAAGATTATAGGCGATCACCTTGTTCGGATGGCCGGCGACCATGCCGTCCAGCACCTCGCGTTCGCGCGGCGACAGGTTTCCCAGCCGATCGAGGATGGCTTGCTTGGCCTGATCGGCGACGCTGGGTTTCGGCCTGTCTGCCAGCCCCATCCTGATGCCGGCGAGGATCGCCTCGTCGGTGAAGGGTTTTTCGATGAAATCCTTGGCGCCGGCGCGCATCGCCGCGACCGCGGTGGCGACATCGCCGTGGCCGGTCACGACCACGACCGGCAGATCGATATTGCGCTGGTTCAGCCGCTTCTTGAGCTCAAGCCCGTCCATGCCGGGCATCTGCAGGTCGACCAGGACGCAGCCGAAGCCGATCGTTCCGGCAACCGCGAGGAATTCCTGCGGGGAGGCGAAGCCGCGCACGTCATAGCCCGAAGCGCTGAGAAACGCTTCCAGCGAATCCCGTACGGCATCATCGTCGTCGACGATATAGATGTTCGCCTGCTCGGTGGCGGCTGGTGTCATTTCGCGACCGCGCGCGTGACGAAAAAGGCAACGCTTCCCGACAATGCGGTCAGGAACATGCCCCAGGCGATATCGGCCAGGGTCAGCTGTATCGACCAGCTGCGCAGCGTCGCCTGGTTGGTCAGGTCGTAGGTCATGTAGCAGAACAGGGCAAACAGCGCGCCCATCCGGGGCACATCGGTCCATTTCCCGGTCTTGAGCGCAGGTGCGCCGACGAAGATCGTCACCCCGGCGGCATACAGGAGATAGAAGGCGGCGGCGGCGGTCAGGTCGGGCTTGGGGGCGAGCATGTCGCCCATCACCGGCTGATAGAGCCGGCTTGTCATCGTCGACAGCCAGACGAAATCCACAGCCACGCACGTGACCAGCGTGGTGAGGTAATAGATCGGGTACTTCATCACGGTCTCCCGTTGCTCGTGGGTGACCGCGTTGTCGGCCCCAAGCGACTCGGCAGGTCGTTCGCGGGGCCGACTATATCACGATGCATACGGTCTCATGCCGTTTGCTTTGTTACGCGGCGGCGCGCATCCCGCCTCTGGCATAGGCCTCCGCCACGTGGTCCCAGTTGATCAGGTGCTCGACGAAGGTCTCGAGATATTTCTGCCGGGCGTTGCGATAGTCGATGTAATAGGCGTGCTCCCACACGTCCGAGACCATCAGCCCGGTCTTTCCATGGGTCAGCGGGCTGTCGGCGTTGGCGGTCTTCATGATCTCCAGCTTGCCGTTGTCGGACACGAGCCAGACCCAGCCCGAGCCGAACTGCGCCAGGCCCTCGGCGACAAAGTCCTTCTTGAACTTGTCCATGCCGCCCAGGTCGGCATCGATCCGCCTGGCGATCTCGGCCGGAACCTTGGCGTCGACCTTCAGGCTCTTCCAGAATGCATTGTGGTTCCAGATCTGCCCGACATTGTTGAACAGCTTCTTGAGCTTTTCGTCCTTCGCGCTGGCGACGACGACGTCTTCCAGGCTCCTGTTCTCAAGGCCCGTGCCTTCGATCAGCTTGTTGGCCGTATCGACATAGGCCTTGTGGTGCTTGTCGTGATGGTATTCGAGCGTCTCCTTCGACATGTGCGGGGCCAGTGCGTCATAGGCAAAGGGGAGGGGTGGCAGTTCGAATGCCATAGTAAGTCTCCTGGATTGGGATGCTGTATCAAGGCCGAACGGAGTCGGCCTGACCTTGTAACGGGAACCGGGGATATGGGTTCCTGTTCTCCCATCCCTGCGGCGTTAAAGCGCTGAAAACCCGCAAGAAAGATGGGTTTATCCAAAAACGCCCGCGCCCCCGTTTGGTCACAGGAAAAAAGTGGAGTTATTTCGGGCGTTTAAGTTGCGGCGCGGCAAAACGGATTAAAAAAGTGTTGATTGCCGAAATCCGCTCCTGTAAGCGGCGAAATGCAGGGATTACAGAATATCGTGGGCGGAGGCCATAAAAGTACGCCGATCCGTTACGGTATTCAATAAAAAGTCAGAATATATTTTCGAAACAACACGCATGATGGGGGATGTCATGATGATGACGCATGCCTGTTTACTGGTGCTCTTTTTCACAAATACGGATTCAGACCGATGAGGGGCGGCAAGCGCGCCGCGGTTATGCTTTCCGCATTTTCCCTTCTGTCCGGCGGTGCAATGGCCGGATGTCTCGTCAACCAGCCCACAACCTGCGCGGCCACGATCAACGCCGATGGGCAAGTAGGGCGCACCAGCTACGACACGCTTCCGTTCGCCAGCACCATCTACGCCCAGTCCTGGGGCGCATCGCCGGGATTGGCGCCGGGCAACCTGTTCTGGCAGCACGGCACCAATTTCACGAACCCGCAGACGATGGCCGCGGCGCGGCAATTCGCGAACAAGCTGACCGCGCGCGGCATCGTGCCGGCCAGCGGCGCCCAGCGGTGGGAGGATACGTACGAGATCTCGCAGCCGGCATCTCAGTTCCCGGGCGAGCCGAGCTGGATAGCCGACGACCGGAACAATATGGGCCTCGTCAACAAGCCTGAGTTCCAGGCCTGGGTGCAGTGGCAACAGGCTCATTCCCATCTCTTCATGGTCGGCGCCGACGGCGGGCCGGAGGGGGCGGACTTCCGGGCCTGGCGGGGCGATTGGGGCCATATCAGCCCGCTGATGCCGATGCCCCAGAACGAATGGCCGGCGGGCGTCAACAACGCGAATTACGGCGACTGGTACGCATATCGCTGGGGGGAAACGGCGCAGCGCAGCGGCGCCTACGGCATCATGCTATCCGATTTCACCGACAGCCAGCCGATATCGCCAAGCTATCAGATCGGCTTCAACCAGCAGGTCGTCGCCGGTTTCCAGGCAAAGCTCGGCCGGACAATCCCGGGAAGCGACATCCCGGCGCAGGCACGGTTCATCAATGCCCACTACTATCCGCAGTGGAACGATTATCTCGCCCAGGGCTATGCCGATTTCTATGCCGTCATGGCCAACCGGCTCAGCAAGGCGGGGCATCCGGCGCTGATCATCGATCAATGCGGCCAGTGGCCCAGCGCCCGGCGCCTGCAGGGCACCGATGCCTATATCATCGCCCACAGCATGCCGCCGGCGAACTACCTTTGCATCTGGGACAATCAGACGATGCAGGTCGGCCGCAACGGCCAGCCGATGATCTGGGGTATCGGCGGCATGGTGATCGCCGCGGCGCGCGAGCCGAATATCCGCAATGGCGGGAACCTATCGGCCGACGACGACGCGTTCTGGCAGGCGGCCGCGTATTTCTGGGGCAATCTCAGCTACAACGACCAGCATGAGCGCGGCCTGAAGGAGCTGAAGCGCAATTGGCTCGAGACGGCGTGGTCGCATATCGCCACGCGCCAGGGCACGGTTCGCCGGGCGCTCGCCTTCATGCAGCGCGACTATTGGGACAAAGGCTCGCTCGATCCGCACGTCGAACGGCTGATCCGCGATATCGTCCCGACGCGGCCTTTCGGCTATGCGCTCTATTACTCGATGTCCGCCGAACGGATTGTCGAGGCCGATGTGCCTGCGAAGGGCGGAACCAACGGCACCTATATGAACCCGAACCGGCTTCTGAATTTCAAGAATGCGGGCGGCCCCGTCGGCTACTATGTCAGCAATGCGGGGCTCTCGGCGCTGAAACCGGCGGCGCGGCCGGCGGCCTGGCTGGTCCTCGACAATCGCGTGCCGAAGGACGAACTCGACAAGTTGCGCGCCGTGGCGCCGGTGCTGAACTCGGTGGCCGAGGCCAAGCGTTTCGCGCGCGCGCCGCTGGTCTATTCCGACCATCTGTCGGGTATGGGCTTCTACGATCAGCATGGGCGCCTGATCGTCACCGTCTCCAACCTGATCAATCAGGGCTTGAACGGCAGCATCACGCTGAGAGGCCTGGCGGCCGGAAACTACACCGCGACCGACCTCGTCATGGGCGCGGTCATCAACTTCACCGTCGCCAACGGCAAAGGGGTGATGCAGTTCCCGATCACGCGCTGGGACACGCGCGCCTTTGCGATCAAGCGGACATGATCGCCGCGTCGCGCGTTCAGGTCATCTGCTTGCGCAGGTACTCGTTGTCGTAATAGTCGCGCCAATGCTTCAGGCGTCCGTCGCGCACTTCGGCGGCGCCCATTACCGGGCAGTCGATCCACTTCCCGCCCTTGACGCGGAAGCGGTCGACCCGCTCGGTGAGCACGAGGCCCGGCTTGGCCTCCGAAATCGCGAGCACGCGGATCTCGGTCGCGTCGGAGCTGGTGAGATAGCCGCCCAGCAGGGCGCGGATGCCGGCGCGGCCGACGATCGGCGCATCGGGCATGTTGTGGTAGATGCTGTCCTCGTCGATGAAGCTCATCTGCTTTTCGAGGTCGCGGTCCTGGCCGGCTTTGCAGAAGGTCAGGATCAGTTCGACATTCTTCGAATGCGGCGCGCTCTCCGCGGCAAGCACGCGCGATCCGCCCAGCATGAGACCGGCTGCCGACGCGAGGGCGCCGCCTGCGATCAGCCCGCGGCGCGACGAAATCCAGTTCCTCATGATGTCTTCCTCCCTGTGGCCGTCCATCTGCGGGCCGGCGTTATTCGATTGGCGCGCATGGTAGTGCAGACGCTTGCATGCGGGCAAAGAAAAAGGGGCCGTTTCCGGCCCCTTTGACTTGCTCAGCCCGAAGGATCAGCCGCCGACGCCGCCCTGCATCACCATGCAATACAGCATGGGGATCGACAGCACGGTATTGGTGCGCGAGGCGATCAACGCGATCGGGGCGGCTTTCGCCTTGGCCGCGTCGTCGGCCGGGACCAGGCCCAGGATCTTCTTCTGGTTCGGCCAGATCACGAACCAGACATTGGCGGCCATGATGATGGCCAGCCACATGCCGAGCCCGATCGTCACGACGCCGGGCGAGAAGGTGAGCACGCCGACGATGCCGCCGGGCTCCTTCATCTGGGCCACGCCGAGGCCGAACAGGATCGTGAAGGCCGCGGCCCACCGGAACCAGAACAGGGCGGCCGGAGCGATATGCTTGGAAACGCCCGGTTTGAGCTCAGCCGGGATTTTCGGCATGGTCGGAATCTGGACGAAATTGAAATACCAGAGCAGTCCGATCCACAGAACGCCGGACAGGATATGCAGATAGATGACGAAATAATCGGCCCATTGCTGCCCCGCGCCGATTGCGCCACGGTGCAGCACGACTATGACCGCAATCAACAGAACGACGCCGAGCGCCAGCGCCCGGTGTAGGTTCCCGAGAAAACTTGCCATTTTGGTTACTCCCTTATGATCCCGACGACTCCCGCCGCTTGTGTGTGGATTGTCGGACAACCTTTACGAGAGATCAACAGTTTGAAAGCGGAGGTAAAATCCATAACGGCCGATCGGGGAAGGCCGTGGCGCTAGACGATCTGTCCTACTGCGCGGAGCAGGTGCGCCAGTTCGACCATGACCGCTTTCTGACCGCGATTTTCGCTCCGGCGGCGGTGCGCGAGCATCTGTTCGCGCTGTATGCCTTCAATATCGAACTGGCCAAGGTCCGCGAGGTGGTGACCGAGCCGCTGATCGGCCAGATGCGGCTGCAATGGTGGCGCGATACGCTCGACCGGCTCTATGCCGGTGAGACCGTCGCTCATGAGGTTGCCCGGCCGCTCCACGCCGCGGCGCGGGCCGGCGGCGTTGCGCGCGGCGCGTTCGATCCGTTGATCGATGCCCGTGAGTTCGACCTGGAAAAATCCCCTCCCGCCGACCTCGATGCGCTGCTGGGCTATGCCGAGGGCACCGGCGCGCCGGTTCTTGCCATTGCCCTGCAGATCGCCGGCGGCGGCGCCGACACGGCGGAGATCGCGCGAAAGGCGGGCAGGGGCTGGGCGCTGACCGGCCTGCTGCGCGCGCTGCCGTTTCATGCCCGGCGGCACCGTCTCTATCTTCCTGCGGATCGGCTCGCGGAGGCCGGCGTGCGGGTGAGCCGCCTGTTCGACCTCAAGCCCGAACCCGGCCTGCGCACCGTCGTCCGCGCCGTCGGCGAGCGGGCGCGGGCGGATTTTGCCGAGGCGCGCAAGCTGGTCGGCCAGCTTCCCAAGGCGGGCCGCTCGCCGGCGCTGCTGATCGAACTGGGGCGAATGTATCTGACCGATCTCGAGCGGGCCGGATGGGACCCGCTGGCGCTGGAAACGCGGCCGCCGCGGCGCCTGGCGGCGGCCAGGCTGGCGCTGGCGTCGATCCTCAAGGGCTATTGAAAATGCCTTGATAGGACCTTGGGCCGGCCACGAACCTGCCTGAATTGCGCACCATCCTCTTGAGTATGCCGGCCGCTGGCTCGGCCTTTCGATGACGAGGTGGACCCATGGAAAAGATCCTGAAGCTCAAGAAATACGCCGCCTGTGCCGCGCTCGCGGCGGCGACGGTCGGCTTGGCCGGCTGCTATGTCGCGCCGGCTTATGGGCCGCGCCCCTATGTCTACGCCGCGCCGGCTCCGGCCTATGGCTATTACCATTATTATGGTCGCCCGTACGCCAACGGCTACTACCGCTATTACCGCTGACCCTGGCGTTCGGATGATGTAGCCGCCCGGCATCAATCTTTTCTGCAATATCCGCTGATCCCGATGAAACCCTCTCCGCAAGGAGGGGGTTTTTCGTTGCGGTAACGCGACGCGGGATGGGTTTTCATGCGGCTCGACAGACTGATCGCTCCACCGGGGCTGTTCCGGATCGCGCTCGCCTATATCGTCTTCGTCAATCACAGCGTGCCCATCCATCTGGGCTCGATGGCGGTCTATCTGTTTTTCATGCTCAGCGGCTATTGGGTCTTTCAGATGTGGGGCCGCGAATATGCGCAGACCGAGACGCCGTACCGCAACTTCATCGTCTCGCGCTTCTGGCGGCTGATGCCGGTCTATTATGTTGCGCTGGCGATATTCTTCCTGACCGACTGGCTGTTTCCCGGCGGCAGGGTGGCCTACCGGCCCGACGGGCTGTGGGCGGCGATCCACTATTATGTCTCGCACCTGCTGATCCTTGGCTACGCGCCGTTGCCTTATGCCGCCAAGACGATGCCGCCGGTCTGGTCGCTGGATGTCGAGCTGCAATTCTATCTCGTCGCGCCCTTCCTGATCTTGGCTCTGACCGGACACCGTGCCGGCTCGATCCCGCGACTGGCTCTGGCGGCGGTTGCGCTGGCGGGATTTGCCGCCTTCATCGTCTTTTTCGGTAATATCCATGCCCAGTCGGCTTTCCTGCCGATGTACCTGGTCTTCTTCCTGATCGGCGCCTTGAGCGCCCGCCACGGCTGGAAGCCCGCTCCCCGCCTCGCGGTCGGCGGGTTCGCCGCGGCCGGACTGCTGATCGCCGGCTGCATTCTGCTGCCCGCCGCCCGGCCGCTGCTGATCGAAGGCAGCTTCTCGAGCCGGCTCAGCGATTTCAACCCGGATGCGAATATCGTGCTGGCCTTGCTGATGGCGCCCTATGCGATGGGTACGGTGCTGCGGTCGCCCGCGAAGGGCAGCCGGGCCGCCCGCCTGGACCGCGATCTCAGCAACGTGACCTATGAGATCTATCTGCTGCATCCGGCGGCTCTGCTGATCGTCGCCCATTTCGTCGGCCATCTGTCCAAATACCGGCAGATGCCGGCGATCGCGCTGGCCTGGCTCGGCCTGTTCCCGGTGTGCTGGCTGCTCTACCGGCTGGTCGACCAGCCGATCGACCGGCGGCGCAGCGCCTGGGTGCGCTCGCGGCGGCGGCCCAGCCCGGCCGTCGACCCGGAAAGGGAACTCGCGCCGGTCTGAGCGGCATGCTAGTGAGGCGCCCTCACAACGGGGGAAGTCCTTATGTCGCTCAGCATGTATCAGGCCTCGGTTCCGGTCTTCCGGCATCACATCACGGCGCTGGCGAAAATCCTGGCGAAGGGGGAAGAGCACGCCAACGCACGCAAGATCGACCATTCTGCGCTGATCCAGTGCCGTCTCTATCCCGACATGTTTCCGCTGGCGCGCCAGGTGCAGATCGCGTCCGACACCGCCAAGTCCTGCGCCGCGCGCCTAGCCGGCGTCGAGGTCCCGTCCTGGGAGGACAACGAGACGACGTTCGCGCAACTGAAGGAACGGTGCGAGAAGACCGACAAATATCTCGCGACCTTCAAGCCGGACCAGATCGACGGCTCCGAGGATCGCGAGGTCGTGCTCAAGATGCGTGACGGCCAGATGAATTTCACCGGCCAGCAGTATCTTGTCGGCTTTGCCACGCCGAACTTCTACTTCCACATCACCACGGCCTACGCGCTGCTGCGTCAATGCGGCGTGGAGATCGGCAAGCGGGATTTCCTGGGGGCCTGAGCCCCCAGATTCCGGCTGCTATTGCGGCTTGACCGGCTTCACCGGCGGCGCGTTGGTGGGCTCGACGCCCGGGGCCGAACTCGGATGGCCGCCATAGGCCTGGCCTTCATAGACGTTGCCCTGGTAGTCCATCATCACCATCACGGTCTGGCCGCCATCCTTTTGGCCTTGCGCATACCAGATGCCGTTATCGTCCTTCAGCGGGCTTGAGACGATATTGTAGCCGCGTTTAACCATGTGCTCGCGGGCCTGGTCGGCGGTGAAGCTGGTCTTGCCAGGCACCGGCATCGCCGGCTCGGTCTTCGATGACTTGATCGCGGGCTTGGGCCCCTGCGGCAAGGTTCCGTCTTCCTGGGCCAGCGCCGGCAGGGCGATGAGCCCGGCCGCGGCGGCCACTGCAATCATTCCGAATTTCATGTCGCTTCCCCTGGATATCGCGTGTGACCGACTAACGGCCTGACGGCGCGGACGTTCCTTTGGGCGGGAACCATCACTCCCGGAAAAGGTTACGAAAACAAAGCTTTCGCCCTTGCCCGCCAGGAGAACGCCATGACCGCCCGCACCATCGCCCGCCTTTTCGACGACTATGCGGATGCCGCTCACGCGGTGCGTGAGCTCGAATATTTCGGCGTTCCGCGCGACGATATCGGGCTGGTGGCCAATAACGCCGAACAGCGGATCGTGAAGGAAAGCGGCGAAAACGAAGCTGTGCCGGGTGCCGAGATCGGGGCTGGGGTCGGCGCCGTCGCGGGCGGCGGGGTAGGGGTTCTTGCCGGCCTGGGCCTGCTCGCCATTCCGGGAGTCGGTCCCGTGGTTGCCGCGGGCTGGCTGGCGGCGCTGGCGGTCGGAGCGGTCGGCGGCGCCGCTGCGGGCGGTCTTCTGGGCAGCCTTGTGGGCGCCGGCATCAGTGCCGAACACGCCAATGTCTTCATCGAGGGCGTACGGCGCGGCGGCTCGCTGGTCACCGTGCGCGTGCCGGAGGAGAAGGTTGCCGAAGTCGACGCGATCCTCGACCGCAACGCGGTCAATCCGGCCTCGCGCCGGGCGGAATATGCCGCAGTCGGCTGGTCCGCTTTCGATCCGGAAGGACCGATTCTCTCCAAGGCCGATATCGACCGGGAACGGACCGCCGCCGGTCGTCAGCCACTTTACTGACCCCTGTGGCGGATTTGTCAGCATCCGCCACTATTTCCCAGGGATTGAAGAGAGAAATTGACGCCGTAGCGCGGGCGCTATAGCTTGCGCCTAATCATACGCTTGCGTCTGATAACGAATAAGGCGGCCCCCGCCGCCATCAAGGGAGGTAAAGATGAACGTCAGGATTCCGCTCGCGCTCGCCTGCACGGCCAGCCTGTTTTCGCTGATCCAGCCGGCACCGGCTTTCGCTCAGGCGGACCAGCCGGCCGCCTCCGCCGGCAATCTCGAAGAGATCGTGGTCACCGCCCGCCGCAAGGAAGAAAAGCTTCAGAGCGTTCCGGTGGCGATCACCGCCTTCACCCCGGCCTTGCTGGAAGAAAAGCATATCGAGAGCGCGTCGGACCTCGCGCACCACGTTCCCGGTCTCGCATCGTCGCAGGAAACGCGCGATGAGCAGGTGTTCTATCTGCGCGGCCAGGGGCCGAATGGCGGCCAGGGCGGTGCGCCGGGCGTCATCACCTATTTCGCGGAAGTGCCCTTCTACGCATCGGGCCCCGGTTTCTATTTCGACCTGGACAATCTGCAGGTCCTGCGCGGCCCGCAGGGCACGCTGTTCGGGCGCAACACGACGGGCGGCGCCGTCCTGTTCGAGCCGAAGCGGCCGACCAACAATTTCGAAGGCTATGTGCAGGCGTCATTCGGCGACTACAACCTGCATGCCGAGGAAGGCGCCATCAACATTCCGGTCATTGCCGACCAGCTGTTGATCCGCGCTGCTTTCAGCATCGACCAGCGCGACGGCTTCACCCATGATTATACAAGTGGGAAGGATCTCGACAATCGCGACTTCTGGGCGTTCCGCCTGGGCGTGACCTGGCGGCCGACGGACGATTTCGAAAATTACATCGTCTATGACTCGCTCTATTCGCACACCAACGGCACGGGCATCGAGCTTCAGGCGATCAATTCCGACCCAACAACGGCTTTCGCTCAGACATTCTGTGCCGGCCTCCCCACGCCATGCGCGTTCGAGAAGAAGCTGCTCGCCGAGCAGGCGGCCGTTGGTCCGCGCGGCACCTTCTCCACGCCCGGGCTTGGCGGTCTCGACAAGACATACAGCTACGGCATCACCGATATTGCGACCTATGACATCAACGACAACCTAAAGGTCAAAAATATCTTCGGATATCGCGTTCTGAAAAACCTCCTGCGCTATGATCTCGACGCCATGCCGGTGGCATTGATCGATTTCACGACGCCGAACGGCTGGAATCTCAGCAACTCGCAGTATACGGACGAACTTCAGTTCCAGGGGACTTCGTCTGATGGGTCCTTCAACTGGATCGCCGGCGCCTTCTATGAATTCCTGCATCCCAGCGGCTACACAGTGGCGCAGCTCGGTACCACCAGCGTCATCTATGCTGGCCCGTCCATCGGCTATATCCTTTTACCTGTGCACGTTTTCTCCAACTCCATGGGGCAGAACGCGCTTGGACCGGAAGGTATTACCGAGCGAACCGAGGCGGTCTTTCTGCAGGGCACATATAATTTCGGCAAGCTGTATGATGCGTTGGATGGGCTGAAATTTACGGCGGGTCTGCGCTATACGTGGGACTATACGTCCAACAGCAATTTTGAAACCGTCGACGTCTTTCTGCCCGCTAACTTTGGTGGCGCCCAGATCGCACATCAGGATTGCGTGACGAACCCCCTGACCTGCACCTATCACAGTCACCAATTCCAGGCGCCGACCTGGACGGTGGGCCTGGATTATCAGATCGATCCGAACACGCTGGTTTATGTGAAAGGCAGCCGAGGCTTCAAAAGCGGCGGCTTCAACGGCGCGGGCAACCAGACGTTCCCGATCCAATATGAATCAGAGTATGTCACCGACGTGGAAATCGGCGTGAAGGCCGACTGGGATATCGACGGGATCAAGCTGCGGACGAACTTCGACGGCTTCCACGATGACTACCGAAACGCCCAGCGGGCGGTCGGCGAGTTGGTCCAGACGTCGCCGATACCAGGCTCGCCAAAGTCGGCGACGACCGTGATCGCGAACGGCGATGCCAGCATCGAGGGAACGGAATTCGAAGGCACGCTCATTCCGTTCAAGGACCTGGAGATGACCGCCTCCTGGACCTACATCCATGCCCGATATACCAAGTTCCTTATCCCGCAGGGCATCGGCTTGCCCCCCTCCGACCAGACCGATCTGCCATATCCCTTCACGCCGAAGAACAAGTTCGGCTTCTCGGCACGCTATCACCTGCCATTCCTGCCGGAGGAGGACGGCGATCTCTCCGTCCAGGCCAGCTATGTCCACACCGGCCGCATCCAATACTCGACAGGCGATGTCGAGCCGTTCGGCAGCGAACCGGGCTATGGGCTCGTCGACCTCAATGTCGACTGGACCAATGTCATGGGCCAGCCGATCGATGCGTCGTTCTTCATGAGCAACGTGACCGACACCCTGGCCAAGGTCGGCAATGTCGGCATTTACAACACCCAGGGTTATGTCGACGTGATCTATAACGAGCCGCAGATGTGGGGCTTTAAGCTGAAGTACCGCTTCGGCGGCCCGTCGGAAGAACCGGCTGCTGCGGCTGCGCCGTACACACCGCCGCCGGTCGCGGCGGTGGCTCAGGCGCCGAAGAGCTATCTGGTGTTCTTCGACTTCAACAAGTCGGACCTCACCAGCCAGGCGCAACAGATCGTGGATCAGGCGGCCTCGAACGCCGGCCCGGCCAAGGTCACCCGCCTGACCGTCACCGGCCACACCGACACGGTGGGTTCGGACGCCTACAACATGCGCCTCAGCCGCCGCCGTGCGGAATCGGTGGCCGCGCGGCTCGAAAAGGACGGCATCGCGTCGTCGGAGATCGAGATCGTGGCCAAGGGCAAGCGGGATCTGCTGGTCCCAACCGCCGACGGCGTCCGCGAGCCGCAGAACCGGCGTGTGCAGATCGTCTATGACGGCAAGGCTGGGATGTAAGCCTCGCCTTCAGGCAAAACAAAACGGCGCTTCCTTCGCGGGAAGCGCCGTTTTCATGTCAGCCCCTTATGGTCATGGCCGGGCTTGACCCGGCCATGACGTCGTGGGGGGCGTTTACGAAAACCGGGTAATCAGCTGCTCCACCAGGAACGCCTTGCCCTTTTGGGCCAGGAATTCCAGGCGCGACATGTTGCTGTAGAGGGTCATGTGCGAGGTGTCCTCGCAGACCAGCAGCTGCTTTTTCGGGGTCGCGATCTTGCCGAAGACCTCGATCTCCTTTTCCCACAGCGTGATGTCGTCACCCTCGGCCACGGCCATGAAGGTCGGCACGTTGAGGATACGGTTGAGGTACGGGGACACGTCGTAATGCATCAGCAGCTCGGTCGAGGCGATCGTGTTGTGATGCTGGTGGTTGGGGGCGTCCGTCTCCTTGAACTTCTTGAAGGCTGTCGTGACTTCCGGGAACGGCCA
>Ga0105238_10001402_pt1 | contig 24176 bp, 23 predicted proteins | sample KBSC34metaG_FD_81526 | JGI IMG/M metagenome (GOLD analysis project Ga0105238, IMG submission 81526) | Corn rhizosphere microbial communities from Kellogg Biological Station, Michigan, USA - KBS C3-4 metaG | ecosystem: Host-associated > Plants > Roots > Rhizosphere > Soil | place: Michigan, USA...
CGTTCATTAACGGCGGTGGATCGATTCTGCCCGCATCATTCGCTATCGTTGCGTCTGCCCTGGCTATGCGGCCTGCTTCGTCCGCGATCAGTGAAACGGAACCACGTGTACTGCGGATGATGATCGGAGCGCCACCGCGTCCTATCCGTCCGTCGAGGCTATGCGAATTGACTGGGCCGAATTCGCTCACGTCCAACTGCGAGTTGATCGTTCCGCCGAGTGACCTCAATGACAAATCGGTATTTGCCGATTTTGGAAGTGAGAGGGAAATATCTCCTGATTCGGTCTGCACCGAAAGTGCGTTCGTTATGCCTCGAATTGCGATCGTTTCGGAGTCACCTTTGACTGCCAGGCTGATTTCACGCGGAACGAATACCAGTAAACTGATTGGTTGTTCGTTTCTGTCTTCGCGAACCTGGATCTTCAGGTCTCTGTCACTCACCTCAAAGTGAATCCGGGCGCCGATGGGCCTGCCATCACCTGAGCTATTGCACGAGGCGGAAACGCGAATACGGTTGCTGGTCCACGTTTCGACCTCTGTGCGACCGTTCGCATTTTCGATTTCGATCGCGGCAAATTTTTGTGAGAATGTCTTTTCGTAAATGGTATCGCCGACCACTCGGGCGTGGGCTGGAATGGTTGAGTTGAAATAAATACAAAACTGCGCAGCGATCAAAAGCATCGGCAGGAAAGAGGTTCTTCGGGGTTCCATAAGGTCTCTTTCTTTTACGAACTTAAGAAGCGAGGCGTCCTGTTTCAGGGACCATCCCCGGTATAGAAGCGTAGATTATGGTAGTGGTTCAATTTGAAATAACGCCGAAGGCGTTGGCTAATTTGAGCCCAGGGTTCGAGGAACGAGAACCCTGGGGACGAAAACAAAAATATTTATTAACCCTGAAAGGGTTCGCCAATCGCCTAACCCTTTCAGGGTTGTTCGTTTGTTTATGTTGGGATCCCAGGGTTGTCGCAAGCTCCAACCCTGGGCTGAAATTAGCCAACGCCTTCGGCGTATTTTCAAACTGAACCAGTACGTAGATTTATTGGACCTCAAAGGCATTGACGCCTACGTTGCCGAGAGTGTTAACAGCCTATTCAAGAAATTTGTTTATGCTCTCGCAATAGTCCGTTCGGCGCCATATCGGTCAGGTATGTGTTCATTTCGGAGTTTGTGTGGCGCCATCACGAGGATGCTACGGTACTTGAGTCGCAACACACCTGAATCCTCCAACTCTTTGAGAGTCTGCCACGTTTTTTGCCGGGACGCGCCGATTAGATTTGCGAGATCCTGCTGAGTGATCTTTATTTTTATCGGACGGTCTGGCACGGCGCCTGACTCTTTGACCATCAGATCAAGCAAAGTTTTCCTGACCCGGCTGGAGATATCGTGGCAGACGACGTTAACCAATTGGGCCTCGGCATGTTTCAGCCTCACCAACACAGATTTGAGCAACTGAAACGATAACTCCGGGTACATGCTCAATAGACTCTCGAATGCCTTTCGACGTAGTTCATACAGCAGCGAAGCCTCGAGAACCTGAGCCGAAGTGGTGCGCGGAATGCCGAGGATTAGACTCGCCTGCCCGAAAATCTCGCCTGGTCCGATTATGTCGTGCAACACTTCGTGACCACACTCAGCTAAGGCGGTGATCTTTATTCGGCCTTCTCGGAGGATGTAGATGCTGTCAGCGGAATCGCCTAGCACGAAGATCCATTCACCACGCCGGCGTTTAGTTGTTCGCACCATTGCGTTGAAGTCATGCACTGCCTGTTGACTCATTCCGTTCAGCAGTTGGAGGGGACCTGTAAACGAAAGCCTGGAAGAACCGTAGGCAGTTTGTCTTTGGTGGGTCATGCCTGTTTTCCCTCAGATTTGAATCGATTAATGGAAGTGTTCAATCACATAGAGAGTTCTACGGTGCGGCAACAGGCTCGTGACAGCACTCAACTCGGCGCGAAAAACACTTCCAGACGCACTCCTAAATTCATGAGGAACGAAATTGCTTAATTTGAAGAGATATCGCGCCGATGATGGCAACGCATCTCTCGAGTTCTGGGCTTATGAGTTTTTAAGTGTTGGCCGGGTTCTTGGGTATACAGTGCAAAAAAGGGTCTGAGAAATACACTGAATTCGCAGCAAAACTCACCACAGAGACACAGAGAACACAGAGGTTGCACGGAGAAGAAGTCCGACAAGAGACTTTCGTGCAAAGCCAGTTCACGTGAAAGACTGATTCATCGCCAATTGTAACCTGGTTGCTATTTACGATTTGCGCTGCGGGGTATTCTGACGCACTCGGATTTGGAAGTCGCTTGACGATTTGATGGCGGCTCACCTGCTCGTCATCGCAACGTCATTCACACCACAAAGCACATCGGCTCGATCCGATCTAATCAAGGTCGCGGTGTGGAAGTACCCCGCCATTCCACTGCCTGCGAAACCTCGAGACTTCTGCACTAACAAAGGAGAAAAGATGCCTGATCGAAACTTCTTTTTGTCGCCCAACGCTTCGAAAGCACGGTTGCGAGAAGCAGAGAACGCTCGAAAAAACCGTTGGGATATCATCAAATCACATTCTCAGGGACAGGTCAGCCGGCGCGACCTGATCAAAATGGGATTATTTACTTCAGCTGGTATGCTGATCCCAATTAGTGGTCTCAGTCCCTTTGCCCGCAGCGCATTTGCCGACTCCAACATTCCGACCGGACTTCCACCAAGTCCGTTGTTCGGAGTGCAACCATTTTCGACGCCGATGCCACGTTTCGACGTGTTGCCGCGCAATCCGGTTTCGGTTTTGAATCCGGCGCCAACGGCCCAGGCGAACACCACACAACAACCGGTCGACCCAGCCCTCGGCGGCGGCACCGGTCCTATCGAGGGGCGTCCGCCGGGACCGATCTGGGCGCACCAACAGTTCACCCAACTCCCGCCGGTGATAGCCATTCAAGCTACGATGGAGGGAGCCAAGATTAATACTGTTTACAATCCCGCCGTTCCGTCGCTCCAGAATTCCGGCATCAACCCGGCCACTCCTATCCCGTTCAGATTTCACCCGGCTCTGCCCGACCAGAACGTTCTAAAGGATTGGACTTACAATGGAACGATTCCGCCCAAGCTCATGCTGGCCCGGTATGGAGAGCCCATCCTCTTCCGGCTTCGCAACAAACTTCCCGTTAACCAAAACCAGAACGGGGGCTTCGGAATCCACACGATTTCTACCCACGAACACAACGGGCATCACGGTGCGGAGAACGACGGCTTCACTGGCGCCTTCTTCTTCCCCAACCAGTTTTACGATTATCACTACCCAATCGTCCTCGCCGGTCGCAACAGTATCAATACTACGGCGACTGACAATCGCGCGTCTGGTCCCACTGACGCCGGCGGCCTCAATAAGATCCCCGGCGACTGGCATGAGACGATGAGCACCCACTGGTTCCACGATCACATGTTCAGCTTCACCGCACAGAACGTGTACAAGGGCATGGCGGGAATGTTCAATATCTACAGCGGCCTGGATCGAGGCGCCGAAGACATAGTCGACGGCGTCAATCTGAGATTGCCGAGCGGACGAGCCAGTGTCAGCGGCAAATCGTGGGGCAACCTCGATTATGACGTGAACCTCATGCTTGCCGATAAGGCTTGGGACGCAGCCGGGCAGCTCGCCATGGATATCTTTGAATTCGACGGGTTCCTCGGCGACCAGATGACCGTAAACCTTACGTACAAGCCGTTCATGGAAGTCGAGCGGCGCAAGTATCGCTTCCGCATCCTGAATGGGTCAGTCTCGCGCTTCTTCAAAGTCGCACTGAGTGATGGCTCGCCGATGATCCAAATCGGCAACGACGGTAATTTGTTACCGCAGCCGGTGGTGCTCACCAAACTTGACGAGCAGGGAATCGCTGAGCGTTACGACATCGTCATCGACTTCTCTCGTTACAGCGTTGGCCAGAAGGTGTGGATGGTGAATCTGGCTGAACATCAGGACGGCAAGAGAGTTGATAAGGACCTTAGTATCGCCGAGGCGCTCTCAGGTAACTCGCCCGATCCTTGTGTTGGAAAATTCCTCGAGTTCCGAATCGCTCGCAATCCCGCACAGCCGGATATCAGTCAAGTGCCGGCAACACTGATTCCGAATCCGGACCTGTCTAATATTCCCGTAGCCCGCGAACGTATTTTCGAATTCAACCGTGGCGCTAATCAGACAACCAACGATCCAGTTTCGTCATTTTTCGGGCCGTGGGGGATTGAGACCGACAATCAGGGAGGAACGCTCGCGGCTGACTTTGGCCGGATCTCAGCGGCGCCGCGTTTCGGTACCCGAGAGGTATGGACATTGAGGAACGGTGGCGGTGGCTGGGATCACCCGATTCATATCCACTTCGAGGAATGCCAGACACTTGCTCGCGACGGAAGCGCCTCAAACGTTCCCGCCTGGGAGCGCGGGCGCAAGGACGTCTGGCGTCTGAGACCTGGTGGAGAAGTGAAAATCACGCTCCAGTTCCGTGACTTTGGCGGCATGTTCATGGAGCACTGCCACAACACTATGCACGAAGACAACGCGATGCTCTTGAGGTGGGAGATCGACGATGGTGGGCCGCCGTTCCTGCGACCGCTGCCGACTCCGATCCCCAAACCGCAGGGAGTCACGTTTGTGGCCCCGACCGAGATACTTCCGACCGCTTTCGATTAAGGAGAAAGGAGAGACAACATGAATACACAGGTAAATAGGCGACTGCTATTCAGCCGGACCTTCGTAACGCTCTTGATCGTTGGCGTAGGGATGCTCGTCCTGGCCGGTCCTTCCGTCCAGGCGCAGACCGCCGCTGCTGTTGTCGACAGTAGCATCACGATTGTGACCAATGGCACGGTGGTCGATACAGGGACCACGGTCAACGTCAATGGCAGCGTGACTATCAAATGTAGACGGGTGATAGACACCACCACGACTACTGCTGCTCCGCTTGTCATGCTTGATTTCGATTTTTCACAGCTCACGGGCACAACGGGGAGCGGGAAAAATCTTAAGACGTTTGTCACCGGCGGTAATCATGCTACCGAACTGAGGCCGCTCCAGGCGTCAGACACAATCGTCGTCACCATCCCCTATTTCGACAGCACTAAGGATGCGCTGTCGGCTAGCTCATTCCTGGCGACGGCTAATCTCAACTTCGACATCAGCACGGGGAAACTGACGAGTGGAAGCCTCACCTATGGAACCAACGTCTTTGCTTCCTCGGGTGTTGGCACCTTCACAGTGAATTGATCGCGCTTCGCGGCGCCTGCGGTTTGAGACTGAGCAATCCTTCGAACGGAACCATACGCCTTCGGAGGGTTGCTCAGCTCAACGTGGTCTAAGAAAGGAGAATTAAACATGATACGCAAGTACGCGAAGGTGCTTTTGCTTGCACTGCTGATGTTCAGCATAGGTCTATTAATCAATTCTCAAGTCCCGGCCGGCGTCAGTTTCGCCCAGCAGCAAGCTGAAGAATACAGTTGCCCGATGCATCCGGAGGTCAAGTCGAACAAAAAGGGTTCCTGTCCCAAGTGCGGCATGACACTGAAGCAAAAATCGGCTGAGCGCGATTCGGCAACCAGCAGCGATGTGAGCTCAAGCTCGAGTCACTTTCCCAATGTGGAGTTAATTACTCAGGACGGGAAAAAGGTTCGTTTCTACGACGACTTGATCAAAGGCAAGGTCGTGGCGATCGAGCTCATGTACACCACTTGCAAATACAACTGTCCGCTTGAGACTGCGCGTTTGGTTCAGTTACAGAAGATGTTGGGCGATCGGATGGGGAAAGATGTCTTCTTTTATTCGATCACGATTGAGCCGGAGATAGACACTCCGCAGGTACTTAAGGCCTATGCCGAAAAGTATCACATTGGACCCGGGTGGACGTTCCTGACGGGAAAGGAAGCGGACATAAAGTTGATCAGTAAGAAGTTGGGGCTGGACTCTCTCCCGGATGTGAATGACCCGGACGGTCACACTCCACACTTGCTTATTGGCAACGACGCGACGGGACTCTGGATGAGAAACTCGGGGCTCGACAATACAAAGTTCCTCTCTATGAAGATCGAACAATTGATTGGTTATCGCGCGGAGACGGTGGATGTAGCGACCGCGAATCAAGCCGGCACAGTCAAACTCAATCTTGATAAAGGAGCGTACCTCTTCGCTACACGTTGTGCTGCCTGCCACACAATCGGAAACGGTGACAAGATCGGGCCTGACTTGCTCGGTGTCACGAGTGTGCGCGATCTCAACTGGCTCCGTAGAACCATCAGCGAGCCGGATAAACTGATAGCTGAGAAAGATCCGATCGCGATGGCGTTGTTCAAGCAGTACAAGGAGGTGCAGATGCCCAGACTTGGTTTAGCCGAAGCGGACGTCAACGTGCTGATAGATTTCATGAAAAGAGAGACCGCCAGCTTTCGTGAACGAAAGAAGGCGGGAACGCAGAACTGAGCTCAACAAATCACTTCTCTTGGAGTGCGGCGGCCTGGCCCCGATCTATACCAAAGCTACGCCAGGCTGCCGCACTGCAACAGAAGGCCCCCAAAATAAATATCCTTCCCAAACTACGACAGGTATTTTCAGTGTCCTCGGCTGCACTGTTGAAAGTGCGAGCAGGTTAGTCTCAAAGGCCTCAGCCTAATACGCCTTACCCGACGCGGGCGGCTTGCATCCATATCAGTCGTCATACTTCTTACCCGGCGTCAGGCGACTTTCACGTGAAGACACATTTGAGAGGAGATATTTCGGGATGACAAGATTTTCATTTAAATGGTTAGCGGCCGTCGCCGCCCTCAGCCTATTAACCGGCGCCGCCCTCGCGCAGACGGCGGGACCCTCTGCCCAACTGTCGCTGGGCGTGACCCCGACCGTTGTGAGCGGCGGCGGCACGGTGACGGTGTTTGGTTCTATCACCAACACTTCCTCCAAGTCGGAGAAAGTGACCATCAATTACGACGTGGTCGGACCGTGCAACTACACGGACTCCTACACGGTTAAGGTCACGCTGCGGCCGGGCGAGACCCGCACTGCCAGCACCAGCCAAACAGCCCCCGCTTGTGCGGGAGATTACATCATCACGGCAACCGCCATCTCCGGCGGCGTGGTGTTGGACACCAAATCAGTCACGGTCACGGTTCAGTGAAGCGTGTTCCTGTCAGGGACGCATCCACCTGCGTCCCTGACACATTTCTTGGCGTTTAATATACTTGACGATCAGGGGATTCAGGCGATAATCCCTTCGAGTGGCTCTGCCCGAAAAGTCTGATTTCTCTGTGCAACCTCTGTGTCCTCTGTGTCTCTGTGGTTGTTTTTCCTAAGCAATCGTCCACCACAGAGACACAGAGGACACAGAGGTTGCACAGAGAAGAGGGATGTGACGATGAGAGATTTTTGTTAACATTCCGTAGGCTTGGTCCAAGTTTGTCCCGCAGTCTTTTACAAACCAGGCACGTCAATCACAATATGCAACGTATACACATGAATCTTTGTTTGCTGCGAGGAGATTCCGTCTAAATGCGCTCTCGCACAATCGTTGCCCTGGCTCTCTTCGCTCTAGTTGCCCTGGCGCTGCCATTAATCATTAGCCGGCACGGCTCTCAGGCAAACAGCCCAGCCACCAAAGTTCCAGAGTTGCCCAAACCCCTGGCCTCGGATAATTCAGTTAGAGATTCACAGGCGCAATCCACTCAACCGTTGCCCAGCCTGCAAGGCAAGCCCGCCAGAGATTATCTGAAGGACCGCGGCCTTTATGTTCGACTGCAGAATTTGATCGAGACGGCGCAGTACCAGATCGACCAGCAGCCGCAAGCCCAAAAGTCGGGCGCGTTGCGATCGGAACTACGAAAGAACAATGCGGCGGAGATCTATGAAGCAACAAATCCGGCCCAGAATCTGAGGGCTCGTTTCAATGGGCGCGACGTAGTCTTGCAGCCTCTCACCAATAAGCGCAGGACGACGTTACAGGCGCGGTTAAGTCTGCGGAGTTACGGTTATGGTCGCCGAATGTTGACTGCCGAAGCGGGAAGGATCCGCGTCGATGGCAATCGCATTGAGATTCACCGACGACTCACTACGCAATCCAACCCCAGTTCGGATGAGATCGTCGAGTGGTATCAAAACCGAAAAGATGGCCTCGAGCAGGGCTTCACCCTATCGGCGGCCCCCGGGAAAAGGCACGAGGGAACGCCACTGCGAGTACGCCTGACGGTTACGGGTGAAGTCAGACCGGCGCTGGTGGATTCGGGAAAAGCGATAGCACTGGCCGGCGGCAATGGCAAGCATTGGCTGCGCTATGATCATCTGATGGCTACCGATGCTTCAGGCCGGCAACTACAAGCCCGCTTCCAAGCTGACGGAAAACAGATTTCGCTCTTGATAGATGACACGGACGCAGTTTACCCGCTTCGGATTGATCCACTTTTCACTCAAACGAAGAAATTAACAGCTAGCGATGTAGCGCCAAGTGACCGATTCGGTCAATCGGTTGCGACCAACGGCGACACAGTGGTGATCGGAGCTTACAGCAAGAACTCCAACACTGGCGCGGCCTATATCTTCGAGCGCAATCATGGTGGACCTGACAACTGGGGACAGGTGCAGAAGCTCACCGCGAGTGATGCGGCAGTGAATGATCAATTCGGCCGGTCGGTAGCGATCGATGGCGACACAGTAGTGGTCGGAGCTGCGCTCAAGAATTCCACCGATGGCGCAGCCTACATCTTCAAGCGCAATCAGGGCGGAGCTGAACACTGGGGACAGGTGCAGAAACTCACCGCCAGTGATGCGGCGGGAGACGCTTTCGGTTGGTCGGTATCGATCAACGCCAACACAGTGGTGGTCGGAGCTTGGCTCAAGAATACCAGCACCGGCGCGGCCTATATCTTCGAGCGCAATCAGGGTGGGGCTGAGAACTGGGGACAAGTGAAGAAACTCACCGCCAGTGATGAGGCGATATTTAGCAATTTCGGTTTCTCAGTAGCGATCAACGGCGACACAGTGGTGGTCGGAGCTTACGGGAAGCAACCTGGCGCGGCCTACATCTTCGAGCGCAATCAGGGTGGTGCTGCGAACTGGGGACAGGTGCAAAGACTCACTGCCAATGATGGGGTAGGGGGCGACCAGTTCGGTATTTCGGTAGCGGTCAATATCGACACGGTCGCGATCGGAGCTATTCATGGGAACCGAGCCACTAGTGGCGCGGTCTATATCTTCGGGCGCAATCAGAATGGAGCTGAAAGCTGGGGCCAAGTGCAGGAACTGACTGCAAGTGATGCGAATTTACAAGACGAATTCGGTATTTCGGTAGCGCTCGATGGCAACATAATGGTGGTAGGAGCCTGGGCGATAAATCTCCTCACTGGTGGTGCGGCCTACGTCTTCGAGCGCAATCAGAACGGAGTTGGAGGCTGGGCCGAAGTGCAGAAACTCACCCCGAGTGATGTGACGGAGCATGACCAATTTGGTTCGTCGGTAGGAATCGATGGCGAAACGCTAGTAGTCGGTGCTGTTGGTAAGAACTCCAACACTGGCGCGGCCTATACATTCGATTTGACGTCACCGTCACCGACTCCTACACCTACACCGGCCAGTTGCGGTTTTACAGCGAATCTCGGTAGCCCGCCGGCGCCCGCCACGACCGGCGCCATGACGACGCGATTGAACCGCCTCGATATGCAGGGCACCTGCAGCACCAATTCCTTCCCCGGGAATATCGGTTCCGGCTCCTTTCCATTCGACGCCTATACTTTTACGAACCCATCGTCCTCCCCGGTCTGTGTATCAGCGGCGTTGACTGTAAATTCTCAGTCCAATGCGAACTATCAAATCGCGGCTTTCCTGGCGCCGTTTGTCGCGACTGACATCACCAATGCATCCCGTTACCTCGGAGATCCCGGTCTTAGTAGTGGCACGCCTTCACCTCTCATTCAGTCGTTCCAGTTCACCGTTCCAGGCAACACCAGCTTTGCGATTGTTGTCTTCTCCGTCGACGGCACGGAGGAACTGGGCGGGAATTACACATTCCAGCTAATGTCGGCGAACAGCTTTTGCGCATTGACTCCCACGGCAACACCAACCCCCCCGCCGACTAAGGGGACCGCAGTCGCCTATCAAATCGACGCCACCCATAGCGGGGCACAGTTCGACTCAATTACCCCGCCCTTAGCGGAGCGGTGGTCCCGAGATCTCGGCGGACAAATCTCTTATCCACTCATCGCCAGCGGCAGGATCTTCGTCACGGTTTCGAACCCGAGCACTGTTGGATCAAAGCTCTATGCGCTCGATGAAGTTACTGGCGCCTCAGTCTGGGGACCGATCGATCTGGGAGGAAGAGCTTCCTGGTCCAACGCCGCCTACGACGCTGGACGCGTCTTCGTCGTAAATTTCGACGGCTTACTCCGCGCTTTCGATGCGACGTCAGGGGCGCTGCTATGGGCGAAGCAGCTTCCCGAGCAAACGTCGTTCGACTCACCGCCGACCGCGTCAGATGGCGTGGTGTACGTGGTTGGGGCCGGTACGGGCACGACACTGTATGCGGTTGACCAGCAGGATGGCACTGTGAATTGGAGCGACTTGATTTTTAGTGGCAGCGACAGCTCTCCAGCCGTAACCCCTAATGGAGTATATGTCGCATTTGATTGCAACAACGTGTACAAATTTTCGCCTCAGGACGGGTCACTGATCTGGGTTCATTCGGGACCGTGCACGGGCGGAGCCGGAAGTACACCAGTCTTCTTTGGCGAGCGTTTGCATGTGGGCGATTCGTTGACAGAAAAGCTGATGCTCGATGCCCCCACGGGTGCGGTGCTAGGCAGTTTCCCGGCAGGTGCACCTCCAGCATTCAGCGGCTCCACAGGTTTCTTCCTCACGGGATCCATTCTAAGAGCGCGCGATGCCTACTCTGGAGCAGTCCGCTGGTCCTTCACGGGCGATGGCACCCTCAGTTCCCCGCCAATCGTAAACAACGGCTATGTATATATTGGCTCTAGCAGCGGTAAGGTCTACGCTCTCGACGCGAGTACGGGTGCGAACGTCTGGACCGGGGATCTTGGTGCGGCCGTGCAGGTGACCGAGTCGCTCGTCACCCGGCCGCACACCGGACTCGGCGCCGGTGACGGGCTGGTAGTCGTACCGGCTTCATCTCGGCTGGTAGTTTATCAATCAACAGCACAATCAACGCCAACTCCGACACCCACACCGACACCGACGCCCACACCGACACCGACTCCAGGACCGCTTCAACTACTCCTGGATGAGTCTGGCCCCGCGTTGAACCAGGTTATCGCATTAGACTCAGTACTTCTTATGCGTGATCCTTTTCCGGTCGTAAACGCGGCCGACTTATTGAATCTCGGAGTCGATCGCAATACCCGACTAATCGTCTTCGCAATGAATCTTCAGTTGTTGCAGGGAGAGAGTTCTTCTGCCGTTAAGGTAACTCTGATTGATAGTAACAACCAGTCTTACGAGATCGCGGCCGAGGATGTGCGTCCGGTGCCGAATTCTACGTTTACCCAGGTAGTTTTTAGGCTTCCCGATAACATATCAGTTGGCGCCTGCGTCATCACACTCAAAGCGCATGGAGAGACCAGTAATTCGGGCAGCATCAGAATTCGAACTTAAGAAGTCGGGGTGTTCGCGCTACTTTGTTTTTGCGACTTCCCGACGAATACGGTTCATCCACTGCACCAGCTTCAATTCACCATCCGAGCCGGGCGTGTCAATCTCGACATCATAAAGACTCAATGAAGTTTTGTTGAGTCCTTGCTGATACCAAAGGTTGTAAGTAGTCCCATCGAGAACCACGGTTACACTTCGAGTTTTCAGACTCTCTTCACCTCTCTGCTGAAGCGTTTTTCCAGTGGCTGTGAGACTATCAAAAAAGTCTTTGTACCAGCCTTTGATCTGCGCCTCAGGCATGGCGATCTCTCTGCGCTTGACTTGGATTGACTTCGCTAACGTGGCGGCTTCTTCTTTCGCGCCGTGGCCCAGCGCCTCGTTAAGTTTGTCGAAGATGTTCCCATCTGGTGAGGTGTATTCGATAATTTTAGTCTTGTCTCCGCGGTTTCTAATCACGATCTGTGATGTCGCATGAAAGCTCGGTTCGAACCGAAGCACCAACTCAAAGGTAGTTGTGCTCGTGTCCGGGTCAGTCCGGGGAAAGACCGTGTCCAGGACAGCGTAATATATTTTCCAGCTTACAACTGGATTCGTTCGCTGCGATTGATCGGGCGGCGCGTTACTCTGTGCATTGAGACCTACCTGTGACACAAGGCTCAACGCCGCAGCTAAAACGAAGCCGCCCATCAGTCGCGAGGAAATGTTTTGAATTCTCATTTGCATCCCTTCACCTTTGTCCAATCGAGATTCTGCCCGTAGCATCGTCAGATGAAGATGATACTTTTCTCCATCTCCTTGCGCCTTATCTTAACGAGGGCTTACTGAATCCTGAAAACGTACTATGAAGCCGGGATGTGATATGGAGGAATGCAGAATATGAAGAGCAGCCAAAGAATTGTATTAACAATCTCAGTAGTTCTTGTCCTGATTGTTTCGGCTGTTTCTGTCTCCGCAAAGAATGCTCGTTCGTCTGAGCAGAGAGCCACGAAGGTGCGAATTGAGCTGCGCGACATTTATGGAGCGCTGTTCGTTACGATCGGTGGGACAGAGACGAAGATCACAGACCAGGCACAGCAGGCGTGGATAATTAACCGTGGGCGACACGTGGTGTATTCGTCGAGTGAGGGCGCTGGTGGCTACGAGAACGAGGGCCAGAGCCTGCATCTTTATGACGTCGAGACGGGCAATCAAAAGCGCATAATGTCTCACTATTTCATGGTCCAGACGGTAAAAGAGGTGGTGACGAGCAAGAAAAAACGAGCTCTCCTCGTCACGATGGAAGACGGTGGTTTAGGGGCCTCCTATGTTGCGGTGGTCGATCCTTGGCGAGGTGAAGTTTTTTTCAGCCGGTGGGCTCGCATACTCGCAGACAAAGGCGACACTATTGTTCTCGGGTTTTACAAGGAAGAGGATTGGGGAGAACTCGAGTCAAGCAAAGTGCGACCCTACAAGACGAACCGATACAATTTAAACTCGCTACTGCTGCGGCGCGTGATCGTCAACAAGAAAGAAAACTGAGGGAAATGGAACGAACGATCGTCGCACGTTGGCAGGAATGGTCCGGTAAAGGTATTGAGCACTTGGTCCTACACGAGGGACCAGACCGGATTGTAGCCGAAGCCGTGATCTTAGCCACCGTAGAGACGTATCATTTCGGCGTTTCATATCGCATCGAGTGCGACGCCGAGTGGCGCGTAAAGACCACGCACGCGCGTGTGATTGGCGACGATGCTGCTATCGATCTCACCAGCGATGGCGCGGGTCGCTGGCGGAACTCAACCGGACTGGCGCTGCCGGATCTTGACGGGGCTATTGACGTCGACCTGTCCATTACGCCGTTTACGAACACGTTGCCGATTCGTCGCCTGGATCTTATCGAGGGTCAGCAGGCTGACATTCGAGTCGTGTACCTGCGCTTTCCCGATCTGAATCTAACGATCGACCGGCAGCGGTACACCTGCCTGAAGAAAAACCAATACCGCTACGAGTCGTTAGATAGTGAATTCACCCGCGACATTGACACCGATGCTGACGGATTAATCGTGACCTATCCCGGATTATTCAGAAGGGTTCTATGATCTGTCGTGTCGAGCATTGTCACCACCAGAATGATCCAAAGAAGAGAATCCCTATCGCCATCACTAATGCTGAGATTCCGGCTAATAAGAACGCCGATGATTCAGCCTGCTTATAACGTACAGGAAGCGTCTGCATCAGCGCTTCACGCAGACCTCCATGGAGCGCCAGAACGATCTCCACGATCCCGAATACCAAAAGAATAGAGGCCAAAATATATTTCCACATGCCCACAAGCATCTCACAACGAACCGCTGAGTAATAAATGTCCGCGTAGGAACAACTGTAGGGGCGGCCCTCTGTGGCCGCCCGTCGGTTAACTCGAGCGTTCACTCCTGAAACGGTGGCAACGGAGGGCCACCCCTACAGTTGCGTCTTTAGAAATTTGACTTTTGAGGAAAGTCCCTGAGCAATGTACGCACTAAATGCGCTCGCTCAGCCGTTTGATGATCGCAGCGAATGCCTCATCTCGGGTTCCATGTCCTTCGAGATATGGTTTCCAGATTTCTGTAAGCACTTCTCTTTCCCGGGTCATGCCTCGTTGCCACACGCCAGACTTGTCAGCGTAAGGTGTGTGTTCCGGAACTACATGACGTACGGCTTCTCCGGCAGTAAAAAAGATCAGTGCGTGAGAAAGTCTGCCCGGCACAGGTTTGTTGATTCGTCGAGCCTGCTCCTTCAAAGCCGCGTCAACCGAGTCGTCCCACTGGTGCATACCTTCGTGAAATACTGTTTCAAGGCCCATGGTCCCCTGATTACCTTCGGCTAAGCTCGACACTACGAGCAAGTTGCCCGTCGTCGAATATGCGCCCGCCCAATTGCAATATGCGGATAAGTGCACGTCGTACCCGCGGGTGAACCATTCCATCCCGTACGCCTTCGTGATGAAGCTGAGCACCGGCGTTCCGTATCGGTTGACGAGAGCTTCAATTTCTTTTCGCCAGGCTTTGTTTGCCGCCTGATGTTTGGACCACCAGGCTTTGCGATAGACGGGCGCCGCACGTACCAGCACGGTAGCTATCGAAGGATCTACCCCCTCGATGGACTTTGTGTCGCGGGCCTGGGCGAGCGCGAGCGTGACTGCCGGTAACGGGTCGTCAAAGACGAGATCTTTCTTAGCTGGACCAGCAGCGTAATTCAGAACAGCTTCCTTCCAAACAGCTTGCTCCTGCGTCGTTAACCGCGCCATGCCTTGCTGCTGATCCGCCGGAGCGCCACTGACAGCGATTCGCGACGAGTCTCGAGTCTTATTCTCGGCCCGTCCCAGGACGTACAAAAAGTGATGTAAGTTCAACCAAAACTCGTCATCGTGAAAGTTGAAAATAGGAACTGAGCGAGCAACAACCTTTGGTTTCGACTGCGACGCGCATAGATTTAAATTGGAACCCGTCAGCACGAGAAGGGAAGCGCTACAAACAAGAACGCGTGCTGTGACTCGGAATCGTTGCTTCGATTTCATAACCAGACTCACTTCTGTGCAGCTTCGGATCCGTCGAGCGCCAACCTGAACGCGGCCATGTCATGATCGTTGCGAACCAGCAGAACGTCGCCAACAAGCACCGGATGATTCCAGGTCTTTCCCTCGAGGGCCGGAAACTGTGCAATTGCTGTGAACTGGTCCGGTGTAGCTTTCACGAGCGCGAGTTCACCCTGCTCAGACAAAACGAGCAGCAGGTCCTGATCCGATAAAAGGACCATCTGGCCGTAGCCGTATCGTTTGCCCGTCCACTTGAGTTTGCCGTTCTCGAGATCGATGCACGCGATCGTGCCGCCATTGAAGCCGTAGACGTGGCCGTTGTGAACAACGAAGTCGTTGAACCAGGGATTGAGATCCTCTGACGTCCAACGCTCCTGGACCGTCCATCCGCCGGATCCTCGAGCAACTCCGATGCGGCGTATGCCGCTGCTCTCACTTACGCTGATCAGGACATCGCCACTTGCAGTGACCGCCGGCTGCACGATCGGCTCACCTGGCCACGCATGCTCCCAAAGCAACTTGCCATCCGCCGGCGCCACACTGGTCGCGCCGTTTGAGTGCAACAGCACGATCTGAGGAACTCCGTTGATGGTCAATAGTTGGGGTGAACTATAGCCAGTTCGTCCAGCCGGACCTGTCCAACGCGGCTTACCGCTGGCAAGGTCGTATGCGACGAGATTGCCCGCCGCGGCCACGACGACTATGTCGTCGACTACCAACGGCGAACCTGCGATGCCCCACGCGGGAACTTTCGCCCCAGTGTCGGTCACTGCATTACGCGACCACACGACGTCGCCAGTAGCAGCGTCGAGCACGTTCACGATTCCGGTTCCACCTTGTGTGTAGACGCGACCGTTGCTGAGTGTTGGAGTCGCACGCGGACCAGGACCAGCATTCGACTCCCAGAAGCGAGCCCTGTCGAGATGTCTCCACACCAGCTTTCCCGTCGCAACGTCGTGGCAGGCTACAATTTCGTCGTCACCACGCTGTTCCTGGGTATAGAAGCGTCCATCGTGGACCGCGAAGGACGACCATCCTGGTCCAATCGGCCGCCGCCAGAGCTGCACCGGCGGCGACGCAGACCAGTCGGTCTTAATCCGCACACCATGGATGACGCTGTCGCGCTGTGATCCGCGAAAGCCCAACCAATCGGTCGTGCTGATTGGCGTAGCAACCTGAGCTGCGGGTTCCTCGGCGGGTTGGGCCACGAGCAATTGTTCAGGAGTTTTGGACCACCGCCAATGGATATCGTTGTCGAACTCTGCAGTGAGGCCGCCGGTCCGAATTACGGTAAACACACCGCACGCGAGCAGGATTGCTACACCCAGCGCAGCGTATCGTGGTCCGGGAGAGAAGCGACGAGTTACCACGGCCCATGCGACCAGCGCGAGACTCAGGACCGGGATCGCAAGGATGTACAGCAACATCCCCATCCCGCCACCGGCAATCGACTCGTGGACGATGCGCTTTGTTCCGATCAGCGCGATAACCATCAGCACGAGTGCGCCCACACGTTCTTTCCATGGTGCGCGGCTGAAGAACATCCACCACACTACGATTGCCAACGCACACAACATCCCAACCAGCAATCCGATGGGAGCGGCGCGGGGAAAGAGAGCGGGGACAACAAACCAGGCCAACCACTGCGGCACTACGGCTATCAGGCCGGGCCACAATCGAAGCCGCCTTGGAGGAGTTGGGAGCGCACTTTGTTCCGGGGTCATATTAGTCGCCTCGAGAGTCTGCAGGATTCCTCGGTCAGTCCGGTAAGTAGCGAGGTGATATCATAACACCCGCAAAATTGGGAGTGGGGAAAGGGGCGGAATGATAACTGTTGCTAATCGGATTTACGTCGCCAGGGAATATGCTGACGCCTTCGAACAAAGGTTTCGTGAACGCGCCGGGTTAGTGGATCAAATGCCTGGTTTCATTTCCAACCAGGTGCTGCGCCCGGTCAATGAAGGCGACCCGTATGTCGTCTTTACGATTTGGAATAGCCGTGAGGATTTCCTTAACTGGGTACGCTCAGATGCGTTCGTGAAAGGACACGCACAGTCCGGAACACTGCCGAAGGAAGCATTCGTCAAGTCGAATGTACTGGAGATGCATGAGGTGGTCCAGGATTCCAGCCGTCCTGATTTGGCAGCGGAGCCGCATGGTGGTCCGTTCAAGATGCATTAGATGCAAGCCAAAATTATTAAAGTCGGCGGGCTCGGATTCACGATCGCGTACGCTGCGTTCATCGTCTGGATCTATGCCACGGAACCGCGCACGTTCAAGGAAGTCACAACCAGTGCGGAGATCGCCGCCGGCACTTACCAGATCGACCAGGAGAAATTCAATTCCGCTCTCAGCCTCTTCCGGCGTGAGCAGTTTCGTGCGGCTCGCGAAGAATGGCAGCGCGCAGACCCAGCGCAGCGAGATGCCCGCACACAGTTTTACATAGCGTATTCGTTTTACCGTGAGGGTTGGGGGCGGGTTTATTTTGACCAGGAGTTGTTCAAACAAGGTGTGGAGGCAGTAAATCGAGCAATTGCCCTCTCGTCAACCAGCCTGCTTACGATCGACGATCCGGACTTGCGTATGCATACGGCTGCGGAGTTAAAGGTCGAACTTGAACAAGGATTGGAAAGCAGTTGGAGTGACGTCAATCCGCTCAAGGTGCTACGGACAAGGAAGTGATGGCTTGAGTTGAAACGCCGAAGGCGTTCGCTAATTTCAGCCCAGGGTTCGAGCGTCGCGAGAACCCTGGGACAAAATTTTAAAATCACGATTAAACCCTGAAAGGGTTTGGCGGTTGGCGAACCCTCTTCGGCGTTATTTCGGTCAAAATTTCAAACTGAGACCCTACTCCTGACTCTAACAATGTCGCAGGATAATCGTTCCAGAAACCGCGCCCTGGTGGATTTTGTCGTACTACCATTTCTTTTTCTGACAGTGGCGCTTCTGGGCGGACTTCGAGTCGGTGCTGAAAGCCGAACGTTCATTTTCATCGCGCCACCGCTCGTGACGCTTTTGCTCGCGGCCCTATCGATGCTGCTCTTCGTCCGCGGTGATCTACTCAGGTTTCATGAATGGGTTAGCAGCGACCTTCCGCCTCTCACAAACGTTGCGCACATCTGGATGTTCATCACCATCTTCTTCGCGTCCGCTCAAGCTTTCAACTCTGTATTACCTGAGCGCGGTCTGTTCCACTGGCTGTTCTCGTTCTTTTTCCTTTGGACGCTCTGGAATAATCAGTTTTCGTCATTCGACGCGCGCAGGCTTTTGCGCAGCCTTACAATCTTGTTCGGGACTGCTTTCGTCCTCAAGCATATCTTACTGGCGAATCTGTATAGTCCTGAGGGTGGTTGGCTCAAGCGGGTGGCGGGAGCGTTATTGCAGGGAGTCACGCTCGGGACGCTGGACGAGCCCGCCTTTGCGCCGAGCACTGGCTACATCGCTTTCTTTACCTTAGCTCTTTATATCGCAGGACTGATCCTGTTCGCATTTGCCGGTAATGGCGAGCCAACGGTGGTCACTCACACGCTCGTAGATGGGTATAGACAACTCTCTGCTGCTGAGCGACTGTCCGTACGCGAAGCAATTCTTGATGATCCAGTTGACCAGGACTGAAGCAGAATACGTAAATCGCGATCCTAATCGCCGCGAGGTTCCCAACATAGACGAAGAATTGCCGAGCACCCTCCGCTGCGTGTGCATAGTTCTCACTGACGGCGGCGATTGATCAACCATCTGTTAACCTGGGAACACGCTCATCCTCGTACTTCTCAATCAGTACACCGACGACTTCCATCAGCGACGCGAGGGGATGGGATTCGTCTTCGCCGACTTCGTCTATGAACGAGTCGAGGAGCGCTACGAGCCGGTGATACTCTTCTTCCGAATGAGGGACATAGACCTTTCCAGCCAGGGAGGACCACGCGGCTTCGGTCTTGGTTACGTCGAGGTTTTGCATTTCTCATTTCCTCCAGCGCTGCTCATCGTATTCGGCATGAGTTAGCACTGCGCGAATATAAATCTTATCCCGATTATAGTGGATGGCAGCTATTAGACGCACCTTATTGCCCCGATGTTGAAGACTGTGAGCTTCCCCACCTGATCCGCAGACGGGAAAGTCTCGCGCAAATGCGCGAAGTTCGAGAAGGCGTTGTTCTTCATTAACTGATACCAGTGAGCAAGAGACGATCTCGTTTCAGGATGAGTGTCAGCAAATTCATTGAGCCGTTTGCGCGTGATGACATGCATGCGAATTCTCGGTGAGGATAAAAATCCGCGTTTATCGTATCCGCGTATGGGTTAGATGACAAGAGGTCACGATTGTAGGTATTGGTTCAGTCTGAAAATACGCCGAAGGCGTTCGCTAATTTCAGCCCAGGGTTCGAAGCGAAGCAAGAACCCTGGGTTACGATTTACAGTAGCGATGGAACCCTGAAAGGGTTCCGCGGTTGGCGAACCCTTTCAGGGTTGAGAATTTCTTTTGATGTGGTGGTTCCCAAGGTTGTCGCAAGCTCCAACCTTGGGCTGAAATTAGCGAACGCCTTCGGCATATTTTTTTCACACTGAACCAGCACCCGATTGTAAGCCAGTCCGCAACGCAGCTCCCTTCTTTCGTGAAGAGCCTTCAGTACCTGTAGAAGTAGCGAGCCGGACGCCCGTTGCGAATTGATCAAAGCCTAACGGTCGTCAAGACACCAGCACACCGCACCACCACCTTCATTCGCGACGCAACGCAACCAATGGATCAACCTTCGTGGCGCGACGTGCGGGGATGTAGCAGGCGATTAATGCGACTACAAGTGCGCCGCTCGCCACTGCTGCAAAAGCGAGAGTGTCTGTTGTAGACACGCCAAATACCATCGAGCCCAATACCTTCGTCAATATAACTGCAACTGCGAGACCGACGGCTGTGCCAATCGCCGCCAGCTTCATTCCATCGCCCACGATCAGCAACAGAACGTTTCGTCGCTGTGCGCCGAGCGCCATCCGAATGCCGACCTCGCTCGTTCGCTCGATAACGTTATAAGACAACATTCCGTAGATGCCAGTTGCCGCGATAATCAATGCCAGCAAACTTATCGCACCGGAAAACCACGCACCTGTTCGCGCCGGTTCCAATGCCCGCCTCACATTTTCTTCGAGTGGCTCGACAGTAACGAAAGCATCTTTATCGATCGAACGCACCGCTTCTTTGACCGCATTCACACTGGAATTCATGTTCCCATCGGTTCGCAAGACAAAGCTGTGCGCCGCTAAGTGAACGAGTGAGTCCGGTGTATAGAATAATGGCCCATCAACTCTACCTACGTGCGTGCTACTAATGTCGCTGACGACCCCAATAATCTCGTGCCAGTTGCCATCACCGTCCCGGAAATGTTTTCCGATCGGATCGGCATCAGACCAGAAACGATTAGCCATCGCGTGGGTGATGACCGCCGGTGATTGTCCACTGCGAACATCTTCGTCTGTAAACTCGCGCCCGCGCTGCAAACGAATACCCAGAGTCTGGAAATACGTTGGAGACACCAGATTAGCGTTTACGCTGATGCCTGATCCCTCGCCCTCAATGTCAATTGCATCGTCGCGCCTGCCGGCAAAAGGCATGATTTGCGCACTGCTTATCGCTTTGATTTGAGGCACGGTTTTCAAACGCTCGGCGAGTTGCTCGCGAAGTGTCGTAACGCGGGCCTCGTCGTAACCCAGTGCCGATACGTCCATCGAAAGGACCATCAGTTTCTTACTATCGAAGCCGACGTCGCTGGATTGCGCCCGTTGCAAGGTGCGCACCAATAAACCTGCTCCGATCAGAAGCACGAGCGAAACCGCTACCTGCCCAATGACTAATAAATTCCGCAGGCGCGGACGTGAACCGCGCGTCCTGTTTCCGGACCTGAGCGCATCGGTTAGATCCGGTTTGGTCGACTGAATTGCCGGCGCTAGTCCAAATACAACCCCCGTAATTAGAGAAATCGAGAACATGTAGAGAAAGACTGTCGCATTCGGCTTCAAGTCGATATCGAGGCCCAGCTCAGGAACCAGTGAGATCAAGATTGGAGGCAGCAGCACTGAGAGAAATAGTCCGGCAGTGCCGCCCAGCACTGCGAGGAGCAGGCTTTCCGTCATCAGGAGTCTAACCAAGCGCCAGCGACTCGCTCCGAGCGCAAGTCGCACCGCAATCTCTTTTCGCCGCGCGGAGCCACGCGCAAGCATGAGATTCGAGACATTGGCGCACACGATCAAGAGAACCAGCCCAACTGCTGCCATCACCAGCATTGCTACCGGCATGCCTTCACTGCGAACTTCCGGAGAGTTGAGATATGACCCGGGCATCACCTCGACAAACGACTTTCGTCCGGGATACTCCTGGTCCATTTGCGACGCCACCAGTTGCATCTCCGCCTGCACCTGCTTTGCCGAGGCGTCATCCTTCAACCGTCCCACCACACTTAACCAGCTAAGATTAGGACGCGACGTGAAGTTGCTCTCTGACATGACGCCTTCGTTCGCCGTCAACGGAAGCCAGACATCAGGAACAGTCATCTCAGTTCCGCGAAAGTCCGGCGCGGTAATACCAATGACAGTGAAGCGCTGGCGATTCAGCACGATTGAAGTGCCGATTACGCTGCTGTCCGAGCCAAATCTTCGTTGCCAAAAACCGTAACTCAGAACGGTAATGGGACAGGGAAGAGGCGCCGCGCATTCTTTGTCGTAAAAGGTGCGCCCAAGAGCACTGGGTCCGCCCAAAACCGAAAAGTAATTGTCCGTAACCAGTAGCCCGTTGATCTTTTCAACGGGGCTGCCGCCCAAATTCAGTTTTAGGTCTGATGAGGCTGCCAAACCAGCCAGGCCGTGAACTCGATCTCGATAGTTCAGGTATTCAGGATAAGAAGAAAACGATGGGCTTCCCTCGACTTCGCGCGAGAACTCACCCTCGAAGCGTTGATAGACATTCACCACACGCTCTGGGTCCTTCACCGGCAGCTCGCGGAAGGCGAGGGAGTACAAGAGCGTGAAGATGCTCGTGTTGATTCCTATTCCGAGAGCGAGCGTCAGTAAAGCGGCCACCGCGAAATTGCGATGCTTAAGCAGCGAGCGGAATGCATAGCGCAAGTCGTGAAAGATATTGGGCATGCTCCATGTACTAGAGAGCGAATTGAAAAGTTCGCAGTTATATCAACCCCGACTCAACTTTAATATCTCTTCAACGAGCGCCTCGGGGGTACAGGGCTTTTCGAGGTACCCCTGTGCGCCGGACGCGAGCGCCGACGCGACGTCAGATGGAAACACCGCACCGGAATAGAAAAGAATCGGAGTGTGTGGATCGAGAGAACGCAAACCGCGGCATAACGCGTTGTCGGTGTCGCCCTCGATCCAGTTGTCGATCAGATAAAGATCGAACCCGCCCGCCGCGGCGAACTTGAACGCTGAAGTTGCGTTTTCTACAGAAACAACCTGCCACCCTTTACCGTGCAATATGAACTCGACAAGTTTTCGTGTGTCCTCATCGTCTTCGACGTGTAAGATTCGCATATCAGTCGCTCCTCAAGTAAACGGTGGTTGACACACAATTACCGGCGGGAGCGGAGCGCACTTCTTACTCTGAAACTCCGCTCCCGCCGCAGCGACGGACACGAACACCTACTTCAAAGCGTGCGGCGCTTAGTAGGTCAAATCGCACACGTCACCACTCAAAAGAGATCTCACGCCAGGTTGTTGGGGAAAGTTTGCCGTGTCGGCGGCAGCAATTCAGAAAAGAACCGCGGCGTTAGAGATTAGTAGGGCGAGATTGGTTGTACTGCAATGTAGTAGCTGCCAACATTTTTTCGGGCGCTACTTCACGCTTACCGCCAGGGTGTCGTGATGCAGGCTAATCAGCGTGCGGAGGTACGGGCCAATACGGTTGGCTGCTTCGAACCCGGCTGCTTTTGCGGCTGCTTCCTGGTCTGCTTCAGGAATGCCGGCGCTTTCCGCGAAATGTTTCAGATCACGATAGGCGCCGATAGTAAATAGATCCCAGGCAGCGCCCTGGTCACGCACGAAGATCAGGTTCTCCGGACGTTAGAGCGACTTCAGATAGGCATTTTCCATTTCGCGTTCTTTGAATAACTCAGACTGCTTACCGGCGAGAGCATCAAACATCTCCACGTGAAAGAAAGCAGAAGAGGCGAATGCTTTCTGTGTCTCAGCCAGTGGTGGTCCGTATACAAAGACGTCTTCCTGCCAGGCGATCAGGGCGTCGAGTTTGTCCTGACTCTCTTTGAAGGTTTGGCTTCTTTTCGACACTCGCTCGGGACTGTAATAATCGGCATAGCTCTTCATCGGAATCAGCAACAGAAGGTCCCAATGATCTCCCTGGCTGTGACGCATCATCAGTGGCTGCTCGTCACCCGCAGTCCGGTACTCAGTCAGCAACGCTTTATGTAATTCGATCAGGTCGAGCAACCTTCCCGGCGCCGCTTGTACCAGCTTCGTTTTGTAAAGATAACTCGGCGCGGAGGCTTTCGTTGAGACAGCGGACAGGACCAAAGTAATCAACAGTAAAGAGAAACACTTTCGCGTAGTCATAGTTTTGCCTGAAAACGGATGGATGCGCGATAAAGTACCACAGGTGGGCCGTGATGATAAGAGACACGATCGCCTGGGCAGTGTCCAAAAATTCATCTCTGTGCGATCTCTGCGTTCTCTTCACCGCAGAGGCGCAGAGGACGCAGAGATCGCGCAGAGAAAAGATCCGGCGGAATCGAGCTCTTCGACTTTATTCTTTGCGCATCAACAACCAGCGCGATATCGTTATCTGGTCAGTAGAGATGGTCTCTTTTTGGTAGTTCTCAAGAGCACAGCGAATTGAATCAGGCGATCAAACAAAACCAGTCTGGGCGTTGACGTGTTTAGAGAGATTATCTCTGTGCAACCTCTGCGTGCTCTGTGTCTCTGTGGTTTGGCTTTACCTGGAATTCATCAACCACAGAGCACGCAGAAGATTCACA
>Ga0105238_10001408_pt1 | contig 24095 bp, 20 predicted proteins | sample KBSC34metaG_FD_81526 | JGI IMG/M metagenome (GOLD analysis project Ga0105238, IMG submission 81526) | Corn rhizosphere microbial communities from Kellogg Biological Station, Michigan, USA - KBS C3-4 metaG | ecosystem: Host-associated > Plants > Roots > Rhizosphere > Soil | place: Michigan, USA...
CGCCAGAGTCGATGACGGCGAACTGGACCGTCGCCGGCAGCGGCACGCGTTCAGTGGCAAGCGTGCGCGTGTCGATGAACAGCGCCTCGCCGCGGTGCCCCACACTACAGGCCATCGGATCCATGATGCCGACGGGTGCACCCACGAAATCCGTCTCGACCGATCTGGCCACGACCGCGAGCTCGACGTCGTCGAGAGTCGCATTGAACAACTCTCGAAGCGCTCGGAGGAAAGCCACCGTCAGTGCCGCGCTCGAGGACACGCCGGCACCAATCGGAATATCCGACGCGAGCTGGGCATCGAAACCGGTCAGCGGAATGCCACGCTTGGCGAATGCTTCGGTCGCCCCCTGGAGGTAGTCGATCCAGCCACCACGCTTGGATTCGCGTCCAAGCTCGTAACGCCCAGCGCCGGCGGCGTCGCTGATGGCGGACACATTGTTGTCGCGGCGTCTCCGCAACGTCACGCGCGTCAGCTGCGGAATGAGCGTCGGAAGGACGAATCCCTCGTGATAGTCCGTATGGTCGCCCATCAGATTGGCGCGACCGGGCGCGTCGCCCACCGCGGTCTCAGGCATCGATGTCCACCGCGACGCCCTGCAGTTCCTTCACCTTGTCCTCCGGAACGGTGTCGGCCGTAAAGACACCGGCGCCGATTTCGCTGCCGGCGAGATATTTCAGGCGGCCCTCCATGCGAAAGGCCGGATAGAGCTCGATGTGCGCGTGGGCTTCGGGATGCGGGCCGCCGTCGGTCGGGGCTTGGTACAGCGCGAGGATGTAGGGAAAGGGGCGCTTCCAGAGCGCGTCGTACTTCATCAACACCGTCTTGAGCGCGCGCGCGAAATCCCGTCGTTCCTCCGGGGACAGGGCAGCACATGACGACGCCCCTCGTCGGGGCGCCACCCACACTTCGTACGAATAGCGGGCAAACACCGGCATGAACGCCACGGCGTGCGGACCGGCATACACGAGACGTTGGCTTGCCGCAGCCTCATCGGCAACGAGTGCCTCTACGAGACCTCGGCCGTGCTGCTCGTAATAGAGCCGTTGCTGCAAGAGCGCGCGCGCCGGCACCGGTGGCACGAAGGGATACGCGTAGATCTGGCCGTGCGGATGATGCAGCGTGACTCCAACCTCGACGCCACGGTTCTCGAAGGGGAACACGTAGGAGACATCCTCGCGGGCGCCGAGCCGTTCGTAGCGATCGGCCCATACGTCCAGCACCAGCTCGATGTGCCACAGCGGGAGTGCCCCGAGAGACGCCGACGGATCCTGCGTGAACACGACGACCTCACAGGCACCTAGCGCCGGTCCGGTAGGAACGAACAGTTGCGGCGGATCGTGCGCCAGCCGCGTCAACGTCGGAAACAGGTTTTCGAAGACCGCCACATCCCAGCGCCCTGACGGTACCTCGGTCGGGTGGTCGGGATTCGTCGTGGGCGCAAGCGGGTTGTAATCGGCGGGCGGCAAGAACGTGCGGTGTTGCCGATGGGTGGCATACGCCACCCATTCCGCGCGAAGCGGATGCCAGCGAAGATGCGCGTTCGGCGCGAACGGCGCCGTGCTGGGACTCGGCTCGTCGCGGACGTCGACTCGATCGCGGGCGTAAAGAATCAGCTTACGACCATCGGCCTTGATCAGACGGCGCGTATCCATTACTCGGCACCGCCTGCAGTCGCACCCTGCAGCTGTTCCAGCCCGCCCGGCGGAGGCGTCGGCCCGCTGGTCACCCTGGCGATGTGCTCGAGCGGACACTTGGGCGTCCGATCGGCGCGGAGCAGACCGTTGGCCTCCTGATAAGTGTCGGCGAATTGCGTGTAGCAGAAGCCCGAGAGCAGCGACAGGCTCCTGACCACCGCCAACAGCCGTTCGTACCGTGCCGCGAGTTCATCCGGCGATCGCGCCTGCGAATATCCCCACGCACCGCTCGCGGGCGCCAGCGCGATGCCTCCGAATTCGGTGAGCATGATGGGCAGATTCACGTGCGAGCCGTCCTCGAGTACCAGCAGACGTCCCGCAGGGCGTTCGCGCTTGAACAAGCGTGGCGTCACGTCATCGGCGTGATAGCGCCTGGCGATCCGGTCGGGCTGGTCGTCGTAGTCGTGAATTCCGATGATGTCCGTGGCCACGCTCTCCCAGCCGTCGTTGCCGATCACTGGCCGCGTTGGATCGAGCGTCTTCGTCAAGTGGTACAGCGCCTGGACGTAATGCCGCTCGCGGGCGATGTCGGGCAGATTCGGCACGCCCCACGATTCATTGATCGGAACCCAGGCGACGATGCAGGGATGGCTGAAGTCGCGCTGCACGGCGGTCGTCCACTCGCGAGACAGGCGATCGATTGACAGCTGCGTGAAGCGGTAGGCGCTCGGCATCTCCTCCCAGACGGCCAGTCCGATCCGATCCGCCCAATACAGGAAGCGTGGGTCTTCGATCTTCTGATGCTTACGAACGCCGTTGAATCCCATCTGGCGCGCCAGCATCACGTCCTGCCTCAGCGCTTCGTCGTTGGGCGCAGTGAGCCCTCCGTCGGGCCAATAACCCTGATCGAGCACCATGCGCAGCACGTAAGGGCGCCCGTTCAAGAGAAAGCGATCGCCTTGGCAGCCGACCGTGCGCAACGCGGTATACGACCGGACGCGATCGAGAAGCTCTCCGCGCTCGCCCCAGAGTTCCATCTCCACGTCGATCAGCGTCGGCGTATGCGGAGTCCACAGGAGTTCGTTGCGCGAGTCGTCGATGCCTGGATCGGACAACGCGACACCACGATGCACTTCCCCGCTGACGACTTGATAGGTATCCGATGCGAGCAGCGTGCTTCCGCTCTGCAGCTTGACGTTCAAGCGGAGACCTTCGCGAATCGCGCCCTCGAGCCACACCTCGAGCCCGATCTGCCAGTGCGACAAGTCGGGCGTAAACGACAAGCGGCCGATCCGCGTCGGCGGCACTCGTTCGAGCCACACCGTCTGCCAGATACCCGTCGTCCGCGGATACCAGATCGAGTGCGGTTGCAGCTGCCAATCCTGTTTTCCCCGCGGCTTGCAAAGGTCGAGCGGATCGTCCTGGGCTCGGACGACGATGTCGATTGGCTCGCCACCGGCCACATCGGTGATGTCGATGCTGAACGGCGTGTAACCACCTTCGTGCTCGCCGGCGCACACGCCGTTGATCCAGACGGTTGCGTGGAAGTCCACTGCACCGCAGTGCAGGATCCAGCGCTCGCCTTCGGTCACCGGCGGCAACACGCAGTGACGGCGATACCAGCAGGCCGGCAGATATCCGGTATCGCCGACGCCGCTCGCGGGTGCCTCTGGCGCGAACGGCACTCGGATGCGCTGCGTCCACGCCACATCCGCCGGACGGCTCCACGCGCGCTCCCGATCGATTGCGAACTCCCAAGAGCCATTCAGCGACACCCAACGTTGGCGCCTGAGCAGTGGGCGCGGATAGCCGCGATCTTCATCGTCGAGTTCGTCGGAAGACCGTTCCTCGAGTTGCATGGGTTGCCGCTCGAAGTGCAAGCGGACTGCCACGCGGGTACGACAGTTGGAGGCGCCGCGGCATGCGCGCCGTGGTGACTAGTGGTAGGGCTATATCGGAAGCGTCGTGAATGAAGTACTCCTCGACGAAGGACATGAGGTGCTCGTCGACGACAACCTGGTCAAAGGGCATCCCGCGTTCGACACGGACTATCCCACGCCTGACGGCACCTGCGATGCGTGAGTACAACCTCGGATGCGGAGGTAAGGGATTTTCCCTACGGGACAGTCATCGATGCCGCGCGGCGCATCACCGGCTGCGCGATCGAAGAAGCCATTGCGCCTCGTCGTACGGGAGATCCCGCAGTCCTCGTCGCAAGCTCCGAGCGAATTCACAACGATCTTGGCTGGTCTCCGATCCACAGTCGCCTCGACGACATCATCGCGTCCGCGTGGGACTGGATGCGGTGGCGCGGTGAGTAGCGACCGCAGAAACTACAAACCCACCAGGGCGATGACAGCGCGACGCCGTGCGTGATCACTTGGGAGTCGCAGGCAACACATGTATACGGCACACATGACTCACTCGTGTGTCGTGGAACGGGACATGCAGAACGGAACATCGTCTGACGGCGCACGAACCGTCGAGGCGAGCAGATCCCGACGATGTCACAGTGGACGAAGCGCGAATCGGGAGGAGGCTCACACGATTACAACCTGACGCTCAACAGAGGACGATCATGACCACGCCCGATCTCGCGCTCGATCTCGATCTCGATCTCGTCTGCTTGTCACATCTGCGGTGGAACTTCGTCTTTCAGCGTCCCCAGCACCTTCTCACCCGATTCGCCGCAGGCCGGCGCGTCTTCTACGTAGAAGAGCCTGTCATCCGTGAAGGCGATCCTCGCCTCGCCATCGCATCGCACGCGGGCGTCACCGTGGTCACGCCAGAACTGCCGTCGGGCCTCGCCGGCTCCCACGCACGCGACGCGACGCTGCGCCACCTGCTCGATGATTTTCTGGCGCGGCACAAGGTTGGGCGCTTCATCGCCTGGTACTACACGCCGATGGCGCTCGCCTTCACCGCGCATCTCGCCCCCGACCTCGTCGTCTACGACTGCATGGACGAGCTGAGCGCCTTTGCGCAGGCGCCGCCGACCATGCGTGCCTTCGAGGCGGCCTTGCTGCTGCGAGCCGACGTTGTGTTCACGGGCGGTCGGAGCCTTTACGAGGCCAAGCGCGCGTATCACGGAAACGTGCACGCGATGCCGAGCAGCGTCGACGTTCCGCACTTCGCACAAGCGCGCGACGCCGCGGTCGATCCGGGCGATCAGCAGTCGATCGGTCGGCCGCGTCTCGGCTACGCCGGCGTCATCGACGAACGGATGGATCTGCCGTTGCTCGAGGCCGTCGCGGACGCACGCCCGGAGTGGCAGTTCATCATGCTCGGCCCCGTCGTGAAGATCGATCCCGCCACGTTGCCGCGCCGTCCGAATATCCACTATCTCGGCCCGAAGCGCTATGAGGAGTTGCCGCAGTACATCGCCTTCTGGAACGTGGCGCTGATGCCGTTCGCGCGCAACGAATCGACGCGATTCATCAGCCCGACCAAAACGCCCGAATACCTGGCGGCGGGCAAACCGGTGGTCTCGACATCGATACGCGATGTCGTCCGGCCTTACGGCCAGCGTGGCCTGGTTCGGATTGCCGACGATGCCGCGCCGTTCGTCCGCGCCTGCACCGAGGCCATGGCCGAAAACCCGGTGGCGCGCATGGCCGCCGCGGATACATTCCTCAAGACCACGTCATGGGACCGCACGTGGTCGCGGATGTGCCGTCTCATGGCCACGGCGTATCGGAGACGGCAAAGTCTCCTTCGAGCGTCACAGGCTGCCACTGTGCTCGGTGCGTCGAGGGCAGCGACGCGGCACGTCTCGGCGTAAGGGAGCCGGCCGTGTTCGATTATCTGGTGGTGGGCGCTGGGTTTGCCGGCGCCACGATCGCGCAGCGTCTGGCTGCGCACGGTGGCAAACACGTCGTAATCTGCGATCGGCGGCCGCACATCGGCGGCAACGCCTTCGATCACTACGATGACGCGGGGATCCTGGTCCACAAGTACGGGCCCCACATCTTCCACACGAACTCGCGGGAGGTGTTCGAGTACCTGTCGCAGTTCACCGAATGGCGCCCCTACCAGCATCGGGTGCGCGCCTGCGTGGACGGCCGGCTGCTGCCGATTCCCATCAACCTCGATACGGTGAATCAGCTGTACGGCACGAACATGACGTCGTTCACCCTCGACGAGTTCTTCAAGTCGGTCGCCGAGCCGGTCGACACGGTGCGGACGTCGGAGGACGTCATCGTGTCGCGCGTCGGGCGCGAGCTGTACGAGAAATTCTTCCGCAATTACACCCGCAAGCAGTGGGGGCTGGATCCGTCGGAGCTCGACGCCACGGTCACGGCCCGCGTGCCCGTGCGGACCAACCGCGACGACCGCTACTTCACTGATACCTATCAAGTGATGCCGCGTCACGGCTACACGCGGATGTTCGAACGAATGCTCATGCATCCGAACATCAAAGTCCTGTTGAATGCCGACTATCGCGAGGTGCGGGAGATGATCCCGCACGAACAGGTGATCTTCACGGGCCCGGTCGACGAGTACTTCGACCACTGCTTCGGCAAACTGCCCTACCGCTCACTCCAGTTTCAATTCGACACACGGAACGAAGCGGTGGCGCAGCCCGCGCCGGTCATCAACTATCCAAACGAAAACGCATATACGCGCGTGACCGAATTCAAATACCTGACCGGCCAGGAACACGCCAAGACGTCGCTCGTCTACGAGTTCGCCCAAGCCGATGGCGACCCCTACTATCCGATTCCTCGTCCTGAGAACGCCGCCTTGTATCGGCGGTATCAGGAACTGGCTGACGCGACGCCGGGGGTGCAGTTCCTCGGCCGATTGGGCACTTACAAGTACTACAACATGGACCAGGTGGTGGCGCAGGCGCTCACGCTGTACTCGAAGATCGCCGGCGTGTCGCGTCGCGAAGTAGCCGCCGCCTCCCTTTAGCAGCACGACGATTCCAATGGCCAAATCCAAAGACTCGAAATCAGGCGGAACACAGAAGACGCGACGAAACAGCCGGGCCACCGTGAGCGGTCCCGCGCGCGGGGACGGCTCGCCGTCGGGCGACGTGCTCGCGGAGAAGATGTCCGCGACCGACGACCTGGCCGCGAGCATTCCGTTCAACGAGAACAAGCCACAGGAATTCGACATCGCTGCGGCGCTGGCTCCCGAGCCGGGCACCGCCCACAAAGCGGACGATCCCATCGTGGGGGCGAGCACCGTGACGGAGCGATTCGGGTCGGACAAGACCGGCAGCGGGGGCCCCGTCATCGGCAGCAACCCGACGGTCGGCCCGCTCGATCGCGTCCGCGTCGATTCAACCGCGCGGGAGATGACCACCAACCAGGGCGTTCCGGTTGCGGACAACCAGAATTCGCTGAAGGCCGGCGTGCGCGGCCCGGTCCTGCTCGAAGACTTCATCCTGCGTGAGAAGATCACGCACTTCGATCACGAGCGCATTCCCGAGCGCGTCGTCCACGCGCGCGGCTCCGCGGCCCATGGCGTGTTCGAATGCACCCGCGCGATTCCGGAATTCACCCGCGCCTCGATCTTCTCTGAAGCCGGCAAACAGACACCGGTGTTCGTGCGCTTCTCGACGGTGATCGGCGAACGCGGGTCCACCGACACCGCGCGCGACGTGCGCGGCTTTGCCGTGAAGTTCTACACCGACGACGGCAACTGGGACCTCGTGGGCAACAACATGCCGGTGTTTTTCATCCAGGACGCCATGAAGTTTCCGGACCTGGTGCACGCGGCCAAGCCCGAGCCGCACTTCGCGATGCCGCAGGCGGCCACGGCGCACGACACGTTCTGGGACTTTGCCTCACTGATGCCGGAGATCACCCACATGTTGATGTGGGCGATGTCCGACCGGGCGATTCCTCGCAGTTATCGCACGATGCAGGGCTTTGGCGTCAACACCTACCGCCTGGTCAACGCCGAGGGTCAGTCGCACTTCGTCAAATTCCACTGGGAGCCGAAGTTCGGCACCCATTCCCTGGTCTGGGACGAGGCGATGAAGATTTCCGGCGCGGACTCGGACTTCCATCGGCGCGATCTGTGGGAGGCGATCGAGGCGGGCGCCTATCCCGAATACGAGCTGGGAGTGCAGATCATCACGGAGGAACAGGCGGAAGCCTTCAGCTTCGATGTCCTCGACGCGACGAAGATCGTGCCCGAGGAGCTCGTGCCCGTGCAGCCGGTGGGCCGGATGACGCTCACCCGCAATCCCGACAGCTTCTTCGCCGAAACCGAACAGGTGGCGTTCTGCGTCTCCCACGTCGTGCCCGGCATCGACTTCTCGAACGATCCGCTGCTAGCGGGGCGCATCCACTCTTATGTGGACACGCAGATCTCGCGGCTCGGCGGTCCGAACTTCCACGAGATTCCAATCAACGCCCCCGTGGCGCAGGTGCACAACAACCAGCGGGAAGGGATGCACCGCCAGGCGATCCACCGGGGGCGCGTGTCGTACGAGCCGAATTCGCTCGGCGGCGGATGTCCATTTCAGGCCGGCAAGACAGGTTTCGTGTCGTATCCAGAGCCGCGCGACGCCTCGGACCACAAAGTCCGCGCGAAGCCAGAACGGATGGCCGATCATTACACCCAGGCGACGCTGTTCTGGAACAGCCAGACCGCCGTCGAAAAGCGGCACATCATCAACGCGTTCCGGTTCGAGCTCTCGAAGGTGCAGACGCCGGCCGTACGTGAACGCATGGTCGCCGGTTTGATGAACGTAGACGCCGACCTGGCCAACGGCGTCGCACAAGGCCTCGGCCTGCGGGAGATGCCGCCTCCGCTGCCAAAGCTGCGCGACGGCGTCACGCCGGAAGTGACCACCTCGCCGTCACTGTCGCTGTTTGCGCGTCCCGGAAAAGCGGGTGTGCAAACGCGTCGCGTAGCCGTGCTCGTCGGGGACGGCAGTGACGTCGACGCGGTGCGTCCACTCATCGACCGCCTCACGGCCGAAGGCGCGGTGGCGCGACTTGTCGGGCCACGATTGGGCCAGATCACGTCTGCAGGAGGCGCCGACGTGGAGATCGACGTGCCGATCGACGCCGGTCCGTCGGTGCTGTGGGACGGCGCCATCATCCCTAGCGGCACGGCACTGAAACTCGACGGCCGAGCGGTGGAATTCGTCAAGGACACCTATCGCCACTGCAAACCGATTCTGGCCGTGGGATCCGGGGCAGAGCTGCTCGAAGAAGCCGGCGTCCCGCCGACGCTCCCGCACAATAAAAAGGATCCGGGGCTGCTGTTCGCCGCGAACGGCGAGATCAATGCCGACCGATTCATCGAAGCGCTGGCGGCGCATCGCCACTTCGATCGTGAATCTGATCCGCCCCTGATATGAGGTGATTCGTGGCGACAGCTACGGGACAGAAGGACAAACCGAGGGTCCTGACCGCCAAAGAGCTGCGGGTCATCATGCCGCGGCTCTCGGGCTGGACCCTCGCGCGCAACAAGCTGTGTCGCACGTTCGAGTTTCAAGACTTCGTCCAGTCTCTCAGCTTCATCAACAGTCTGGTCGCCTACTTCGAAACAGTGGATCACCACCCTGACGTGCGAATCGCGTACGGGGAAATCACCTTCGAATTGACGCGATACGACCTGGGCGGAAAGGTGACCGACCGCGACGTCGAAGTCGCCAAGAAGATTTCTTCGACCTACCGGGCGCGGTCGTAGGCCGGCGAAGCGATATCAAAATCGATCGGTTTGAGCCGGTGGTTGTTCGAGAGTTCGGCAGAACAGGCCGTCAAGCCGACGATGAGATCCATCTCGGCTCGCAACTCGATCGCCGCCCCCGCGCGTGAGCGCGGCGGCAGGATGCGGAGACGGCCGTCGTGGCCGATTTCGACGTTCATGAAAATGTTGAACGTGGTCGGGATGCTGTCGGGCGCGATGCCAAACGGCGCCAGGCTGGCGGCCAGGTTCTCGAAGCAGCTCGGATGGTGACCGGTCACTCCGTACAATCGCGCGAACATCTCCGCGCTGCAGGGTGTGTAGAGAAAGTCATGCCGGCCGACATCATCACGCACGATGGTCAGCATCGGCTCGCTTCGATTCGAATAGAGCACGTGACCGGTCGTCAAATAGACGGTGTCGTTGTAGTCGAACGACCGGCCGGCAGACAGCCACGACGCGGGCTGGTCATGGCTGAAGGCGATCAAATCGGCCACCTGCTCTCCTTCGGGATCCGTGACCCGCAAGGTGTCGCCAGCCGACAACAGGAAGGCGCAACCCGTCTGGGGAGATAGGCGTCTGGTCATTGTTCCTCACGCCTACGAGCGTCGCGAGGCCGGAACGGGCACCGCCACTCGCTGTCGACGGCGCGACCCGAGTATTGCCGCGCCTCGGAGCCGTCGCCGAAGTCGCGCAGCATGGGGTTGACGGTGCCCGCGAGGTCGACGTCCTTCGCCCGGATCACATCGCGAAACCGCGCGAACTTGCCTTCGCGGCGTAACCGGTCGAACTGGTCGTGAGGATTGAACACCAGCGTGGGAAACGCGAAGCGCCGCGCGACCCGTGAACTGCTCGCGTGCAGCCCGACGATGAAAAACCCGACGCCGCCAAAGCTGAACCCGAACGTGGGGCTGTCGGGATCATCGGACCGGGTCGACACCCACGCCGAATCGTCCAGATCCGCGAGCCGTTGCAACGTCGCCCAGAGCCGTGCCTCGAACTGTTCCTCATTCGACGGCACGGGGCCGATGTAGCTCGCGACGTACGCCCGCAGCGGACTGTCGCGCAGCATGGTGTCTTCATTGAACCGTTGCAGATCACACGCCAGGGCTGCCGCCGACTGTGCGCCACCAAGCTCGTTGTAGAGACCGAAGCGGTATGCGCTCTGACGGACGGCCGCGCGGCCGCCCGCGCACGGAAAATGCTCGTTCAGCGCCAGCGCCCTGAACGAGTCGTGCACGAAGGCGGTCAGCGGGGAGGGCGGAACGGGATCGAACGGATGCAGCAGCCGCCCATTCTCCACCCAGCAGAAATTCCCGTTGGTCTCGTCGACAGGTGCCTCAACGGGTGCCGCGTCGGGCGCCATCGAACCGCTCACGTCTGCCACGACCGGCTCCACGCCGCGGGCGTTTCACGCGCCCGCGCGAGCGACAGGGCGTCTGTCTCGTCGGCCCATACGACAGCACACAGTCCCTGCGAGAACCGGGTCTCCCAGGGGAGATGGTAAGCGCCGGCCTCGAGCCAGACGATGAGATCCCCGGGACCGATGCCCTCCGGCAGCATGAAACGCCCCAGGCGATCGTCCGTCATGCAAGTAGGGCCCGCGACAGTCGTCAGGACTTTCGCGCCGCGATGGTCCGGCACGACGACCGTCTTGTGCGCGCCGTGGTCGGCAGCCAGGGCGTGGTTCGTACGGCCGCCATCGCAAATGACGTAGCGACATTCCCTGCGGATCTTCACGTCCAGCACACGCACGACGAGCGCGGCGGAGGCGCGAGTGAGATAACGGCCGTTCTCCAGCCACACCTCATTGAGTGTCGGTAGCGCTTCACGCGCCCGGCCGACGGCAGCTTCGAGGTTCGCCAGCGTCGACGCGACGTCGGCGTCGTCGTCCAGGCCGCCGCCGCAATCGACGTAGCGCGGCGTGATCCCCGCGGCGCGGGCCACTTGCACGAGGTAGTCCACCGATCGACCGTAGTCATCGGGCCGCCGATGTCCCTGACCCAGATGGAAATGCAGACCTTCGACGTCGACCCCCGCCGAGGCGCACTGGCGGGCAACGCACGCGACCTCGTCCCAGCTCAAGCCGAACTGCCCTCCGAACTCCGGCTCGGTTCGGTCGCGTTCGGCCGGCACATGGCAGCGAAGACCGATGCGCCACCGTTGGCGCGCGGCGGTTTCGAGCAGGACGTCCGCTTCCCTGACCGAATCGAAATGCACCCGCAGCCCCTCGTGCGGAAGCGCCCGCATCCACGAGTGTTTGGCGACGCCGTTGACGAGCAGCTGTTCCGCCCGGCATCCCGCCGACGCCACCGCCGCCATCTCGTATTCGCTCGTGACCTCGATTCCACGCCCGGTCCGGCTCCACGCGGCGGCCAGCGGGAGCACCGGATGCGTTTTGAACGACAGCCACGACCGGACGGGTGTCGACGCCAAGCGGCGTTCGACGTCAGCCACTTTGTCCAGCACCGGCCGCCAGCGCGACAGGTACAGCGGGGTGCCAAACTTCGACGCCGCTCGGGTGGCCAAGACGGACCACACGCACTCCGCTGTCGCCGCCGCACTCGTGCTTCGAATCGATGAGATCGGCTCAACCTCGACGCTGCCTCTTGCGCCGGCCACGTCAGGGAAAGTGCAACCAGGGTGCCACGCGGTGCGCCGGGCACGTGATCTGCAGCCGGCACGCACGAGGATGCGGATGTACGCGCTCAGTTACGTGCTCCCCCTGAAGGCAAAAGCTGGGGTGTCGACCGAGTTCGTCGACTACATCAATCGTCTCAGCGACTGGGTCGAGGTGATCGTGGTCGACGGATCGCCCGCGGATATCTACCGTGATCTGCACGAGCGCCGCTCGCCGCGCGTCACACACATCCCGCCGGACGACGACCTCATGACGTTGCGTAACGGAAAGGTGCGGGGCGTACTCACGGGCCTCAGGGCCGCCAGCCACGACCGTGTCGTGCTGGCGGACGACGACGTCCGTTATGCGACCTCGACGCTGTTCGAAATCTACAACTCTCTGAATGACGGAGACGTTGTGCGGCCGCAGAACTACTTTCATCCTCTGCCGTGGCACGCTCGTGTCGATACGGCCCGCATCCTGATCAACCGGGTGACCGGCGGAGACTGGCCCGGAACGCTCGGCCTTCGGCGCTCGGCCCTGGGCCCGCACGGTGCGTACGACGGCGACGTCCTGTTCGAAAATCTCGAGCTCGTGCGCACCGTGACAGCGGCGGGCGGTTCGGAACTGCAGCGCCCTGACCTGTTCGTCCGCCGGCGGCCCCCGACGACTCGCCATTTCTGGAGCCAACGCATTCGCCAGGCCTACGACGAATTCGCGCGGCCGGCGCGACTGGCCGCGGCGCTCGCCGTCGTGCCCGGCTGCGGCGCGCTGATTGCCGCGGGCCAGTGGTGGGGCGCGCTGATCGTGTTCGGCGCCCTTCCAATTGGTGTCGCCGAACTAGGGCGCAGGCACACGCGCGGTTCCCTTGTCTTTCCCTTTTCAGCGGCGCTCTGTGCGCCGGTGTGGGTGATGGAGCGAGGCGTGTGCGCGTGGCTTGCCGTGGGAGCCAGACTCGTGCTCGGCGGAATCCCGTACGCCGGCGGAGTGCTGCGGGTGGCGGCGAACTCGGAGCAGACACTCGTTCGGCGGCACTCGGCCTCGCGACCTGCGGCATCCGCTGGCCTCCTCGAGCGATGAGTTTGCCTGTCGAACGGTGAGTAGCGCGCGGCGACTTTACAAAATGCATCCACGTACGGGTTCAGCCCTATTCACGCAGCCCGTTCTGCCGTCGATTATCAGGGTATGACGCCATCGCTGACCGCCGACCACTGACCTTCGACACCAAACGCTCGGGCAGCTGTGTTTTCAGATGCGCCGTCACGACGTCGTCGCCGGCAATGACGATCGCCGAAATGCGATCGCGCTTCACGACTTGACCGAGCGTCTCGACCAGTTCTTTCAGGTGGCTACGTGGCATCCGACCTGACGGCGCAATTGGATTCGCCATGCTATTCGTCGGCGGCTTTCTGTGCGCTCGAGCGGCTGCCGCGCTTCGACGAACTCCGAACGTTATCGACAGTGCCAGCCGCAGAGGCGCTATCGTCGCCGCGGTTTGACGATGATTCGTCTTGGCAACTCGCATGGCGAAGTGCATCACGCCTCTACGGGTTGTTACTTAGACCGAGTTGCAGCGCAACGGCGTTCTGTACAACCTCGCCGACGCTCATCGATGACACGACGCCTCATCGGAACGCACTCAAGCTGGCGACGGACTTGCTTCGATCGCCGCTGTGATGGCGCCCGGTGATGTCGTCCAGTCCGTCCTCGCACCGGCCGGAACGCCAGCAACCAGCATTCATCAGCTTTGGCAGGTGATGTTGTGGACGTCGGCCGCGGTGTTCGCCCTCGTCATGGCGTTCATCGCGGCCGCGTGCATGCGTTCAGCGAGTTCTCCGAAGGATCCGGACACACCAGCGACCAGCGAGCGCGCGCTCACCCGCGCTGTCGCGTCCGCGGTCACCCTCACGGTGGTGATTCTCGTCGGGCTGCTCACCTCCAGCGTATGGACCACCGCCGCCGTCGACGCGGTCCGCGCCGAGAGCGCGGTCAGCGTTCACGTCGTCGGCCATCAGTGGTGGTGGGAGATCGAATACGAGGACGCCGTGCCGAGCCGGCGCGTGCTCACCGCGAACGAGCTGCACGTGCCGCTGCATCAGCCGATCGCCGTCAAGGTGGAATCGCGCGATGTCATTCACAGCTTCTGGGTGCCGAACCTGCAGGGCAAGCAGGATCTGATTCCCGGCATGCCGACGGCAATCTGGGTGCAGGCCGACCGCGCCGGACGCTTCCGCGGCCAATGCGCCGAGTTCTGCGGCCTGCAGCACGCGAAGATGGCGTTCGACGTCGTGGCGGAGCCGGAGGCCGACTTCGAGCGTTGGCTCGATTCGCTTCGGGCGCCGGCGGTCCAACCATCCAACGAGCAGGAGCGACGCGGCCTCGCCTTGTTCGAAACCGAGCGCTGCGCGCGATGCCACACGATTCGAGGCACCGAGGCCAACGGACAGGTGGGGCCTGACCTGACACATGTGGGCAGCCGGCAGACGATCGCGTCTGGCACCTTGCTCAATACGCCGGCGCACCGCCGCGAGTGGATCACCAACCCGCAGGCCATCAAGCCCGGCAATCAGATGCCTCCGACTCCGCTCGCGGACGACGAGCTGGCCGCGCTCGTGGCGTATCTGGGGACGCTGCGATGAACGAACTGGACAGCGAGGTGGCACAACGCGAGCTCGAGCGCACGTGGGCCGAGCCCATCGGATGGCGCGGCTGGACGTCATCGATCGATCACAAGACCATCGGCCGCCGCTATCTCGTCACCGCCTTTTCATTCTTCCTGCTTGCCGGTGGGCTGGCGGCGCTGATGCGGCTGCAGCTGGCGCGCCCGGGCAATCCGCTCTTCGGGCCCGACTTGTACAACCAGATCTTCACCACGCACGGCATGACGATGATGTTCCTGTTCGCCGTGCCGGTGATGCAGGGCCTCGGCATCTATTTCGTGCCGTTGATGGTGGGTGCCCGCTCGATCGCCTTTCCGCGTCTGGTCGCCTACAGCTACTGGATGTTCCTGTTCGGCGGCCTCTTCCTCTACGTTTCGTTCCTGCTCAACGCCGCTCCCGACGTCGGCTGGTTTTCCTACCCGCCGCTTTCGGAGAGCCTGTATACCCCGTCGAAGCGCGCGGACGTGTGGGCGCAGCTCATTACGTTTACGGAGGTCGCGTCGCTCGCCGTCGCTGTCGCCATCATCACCACCGCGTTCAAGCTCCGCACGCCCGGCATGACCCTCAACCGCGTACCGATCTTCGTCTGGACGCAGGTGGTGACGTCGTTCATGGTGCTGTTCGCGATGCCCGCGGTGATGCTGGCGAGCACCGCGCTCATCCTCGACCGGCTGGTGCACACGCACTTCTACGACGCGGACCAGACCGGCGACCCCCTGCTCTTCCAGCACATGTTCTGGTTCTTCGGCCACCCGGAGGTCTACATCATCTTCATTCCCGGGACCGGCCTCGTCTCGACGATCATCTCGGTGTTCTCGCGGCGGCCGATGTTCGGCTACCTCGCCGTGGTGCTCTCGCTCGTGTCGACGGCCTTCATGGGATTCGGCCTGTGGGTGCACCACATGTTCGCCACTGGGCTGCCACGGCTTGGGGCGAGCTTCTTCACCGCCGCGAGCATCATGATCGCCATCCCCACGGGCACGCAGATCTTCTGCTGGATCGCCACGATGTGGAGCGGGCGCCTCGTGCTGAAAACGCCGATGCTGTGGGTACTGGGCTTCTTCGCGATCTTCGTCGCGGGCGGGCTCACCGGCGTGATGCTCGCCGCCGTGCCGCTCAACACGCAGCTGCACGACACGTTCTTCGTGGTCGCCCACTTCCATTACGTGCTGATCGGCGGCGCCGTGTTTCCGCTCTTCGGCGCCTTCTACTACTGGTACCCGAAGATCTCCGGCGTTCTCCTCAGCGAGCGGCTGGGACGGTGGTTTTTCGGCCTGATGTTCGCCGGCTTCAACCTGACGTTCTTCCCGATGCACGTGCTGGGGCTGCACGGGATGCCCCGGCGGGTCTACACCTATCTGCCGGAGCTGGGATGGGGTCCCCTCAATATGACGGCGTCGGCGGGCGCGCTGCTGATGGCGTGCGGCGTGCTCATCTTCCTGTTCGACGCGCTGGGCCTGCGGCGTACGAGAGAGGCAGCGGGCGCCGATCCCTGGAGAGCACCGACGTTCGAATGGGCCACGGCGTCACCTCCGCCCATGGGGAACTTCGCGCACCCGCCGACCGCCGGCGGCCGCGAACCGCTGTGGGAGGACCCGCCGCATCAGCCGATCGTCGTGGGGCTCGCCACGAGCTACCGCGAGGTCCTCGTCACGCACGTGCTGGACGCCGAGCCGGACCACCGGCAGAAGTTTCCCGATCCGTCAGTGTGGCCGCTTCTTACGGCGGTCGCGACGACGGCGCTCTTCATCGGCTCGATCTTCTCGCCGTGGGCGGTCGTGTGGGGCGCCGTCCCGGTCTTCATCACGCTGACTGGCTGGTTCTGGCCGAAGAAGCCGAATGAAACCGGCACACAGCCGTGGCCCGCGTCGCGCTCGCTGCCGCTGCCGAACGAGGCCCCGGCCGCTGGAGGCACGTTGTGACGGCTGCGACGCGCACGCTGGACGTCCGCCACCTCCCGCCCGGCGCCTTCGGCGCGCGCAGCCTGATGTGGTGGGGCACGATGGGGATCGTCCTCATCGAGGGAACCGGATTCGCGCTGGCCATCGCCGCCTACTTCTACATCGGGGCGCGGCACCCCGTCTGGCCACCGGACGGTGTCGCTCCCCCCGATCTTCTCTGGGGCACCGTCAACACGCTCGTGCTGCTCGCGAGCGGGATCCCGAACGAGCTGGCGAAGCGGGCCGGCGAACACGTGAAGCTGCGCGCCGTCCAGCTGTGGTTGTGCGTCTGCCTCGCCTTCGGGGCAGTGTTCAATGCGATACGCGTGCTCGAGTTCACCACCCTGAACGTCTGGTGGGACCGCGACAGCTACGGCTCGCTGGTGTGGCTGCTGCTCGGCCTGCATACGACGCACATCGTGACCGACTTCTTCGACACCGTGGTCCTGACCGCGTTGATGTTCATCGGTCCGGTCGAAGAACACCGCTTCGTGGACGTCGAGGAGAACGCAGCCTACTGGTACTTCGTGGTGCTGGCGTGGCTGCCGATTTACGGGGTGATCTATTGGGCGCCGAGGCTCACGTAACCGCGAACGACGACCGGTGGCTGACGCCGCTGCCGCTCTGGACCGGCATCCTCGCCGGTCCGGTGTCGTGGGCGGTCGACCTCGAGACGAGCTACGCCATCGTGAAATGGACCTGCGCCACCGGCAACGGGCGCCCATTTCAGCTCCTGACCGCCGCCGCGCTGGCCTTCACCGCGGCTGGCGCTGCCGTGTCGTGGCGGGCACTGCAGCAGACGCGTAGCGACGGGCCCGAAGACGGGGTGCGGCCGCGCCAGCGTGCGCGGTTCATGGCGATTCTCGGCCTGGCGACATCGGCGCTCTTCGCGCTCACGATTGCCGCCGCCGCCATTCCGTGGGGAATCCTCGATGCCTGTCACTAGCCTCGCGGTCGCGCCGCTGATCTACGCGATCGGCCTCTGGCGGCTATGGCGCGTCGCGGGCACCGGCCACGGCGTCAGCCGTCCGCAGGCGGCCGCGTTCGCCATCGGCTGGATCGCGCTGGTGGCGGCACTATCGCCCGCCATGGCCTCCTGGAGCGAGACGTCGCTGGCCGTTCACATGGTGCAGCACGAAACGCTGATGGTCGTCGCGGCGCCGCTCGTCGCGATGAGCGGATCCGCCATCGCGATGCTCTGGGCATTGCCAGGCGAGGCCCGGCGCTCCCTTGCCACGACCGCGCCACGTTGGCGGCTCGCGTGGCGCGTCGCCACAGCGCCGCTCACCGTATTTCTGCTGCACGCGGCCGCTCTGTGGATCTGGCACCTGCCGCGCTTCTATCAGGCGGCACTGAAGTCGCCGTCGCTCCATGCGGCGGAGCACGTGTCGTTCTTCGGCACCGCGGCGCTCTTCTGGTGGGGCCTGGCACACGGCCGTTATGGGCGCGCGGGCTACGGGCCGGCCGCGCTCTACGTCTTTGCCACAACGGCGCACAGCGGGCTGCTGGGCGCGCTTTTCACGGTGTCGCCGCGCGTGCTCTATGCGTGGTATCGCGGCGGGCACCCCGGCGGCTTCACGGCACTCGAGGATCAGCAGCTCGCCGGTCTCATCATGTGGGTACCGGCCGGGGCGATCTTCGTCGGAGCGGGCCTGGCCTTCTTCGCCGGCTGGTTGCGCGAGTCCGAGCGCCGCGCGCGGCGCGCCATCTCTGTCGTGTCGCTGTGCGCCCTGGTCATGATGTCGGCCAGCGTCACGGGATGCGAGCGACTCAGCGAGGCCAGACGCACGGGGCCGGGGCCGTATGCGCCGGCCGGATGGCCGGCCGGCGCGCCGCCCGGGCTTCGCGTCGTGTCCGAGGTTGCCGGCAACGAATGGCGCATGCCGTCCGGCGATTACGGCAACCTGCGCTACAGCTCGCTGAACACCATCACGACCGCCAACGCGATGCACCTGCGGCCGATCACCACCTTGTCCACCGGCATCGCCCGCGGGCACGAGGGGCAGCCGCTCGTGATCGGCTCGACGATGTACGTCGTCACGCCGTTTCCCAACAATCTGATCGCCGTGGACCTGACGAAGCCGGGCGGCGCGGTCAAGTGGATCTACGAACCGCATCCCGACTCACGCGCGGTGGGCATCGCCTGCTGCGATGTGGTCAACCGCGGCGCCGCGTACGCCGACGGCAAGGTTATCTACAGCCTGCTGGACGCCACCGTGGTAGCGGTCGATGCCGAGACCGGCGCCGAACGCTGGCGGACGCGCGTCGGCGACATCAACAAAGGCGAGACCTTCACGGCGGCGCCGCTCGTCGTCAAGAACAAGGTCATCGTCGGCAACTCAGGTGGCGAGCTCGGCGTGAGAGGTTACGTCGCGGCGCTGGATGTGAGCAGCGGCACCGAACTCTGGCGCGCGTTCAATACGGGACCCGACGCGGACGTCAAGATCGGGCCCACGTTCCGCGCCTTCTACGCCAAAGATCGCGGCACCGACCTGGGGACCCAGTCATGGCCGCGCGACCAGTGGAAACTCGGCGGCTCCACGGTGTGGGGCTGGATGTCGTACGACCCGGAAACCAATCTGTTCTTTCACGGCACCGGAAATCCCGGCGTGTGGAATCCGGATCTTCGCCCCGGCGACAACAAATGGTCGTCGTCGATCTTCGCGCGCGACGCCGATACCGGCGAGGCTCGCTGGGCCTATCAAGTGAGCCCGCATGACCAGTGGGACTACGACGAGATCATGGAGAACGTCCTCGTCGACATGGACTACGGGGGCCGCCGGCGCAAGCTGCTCGTGCATCCAGGCCGTACGGGCTTCATGTACGTCCTCGATCGCGAGGTCGGGGAGCTGTTGTCGGCGGAGCCGTTCCAGCCGGTGAACTGGGCACACGGCTACGACCTGAAGACGGGCAAGCCGCTCGAGAACGAAGACAAGCACACACACTACGGGACGGTCACCCAAGGCATCTGCCCGTCGTCCACCGGGGGGAAGGAAGTGGTGCCCTCCGCATTCTCACCCCGCACCGGACTGCTCTACGTCCCGGCACACAACACGTGCATGGACTATGGCGGTGTCGAAGCGAACTACATCGCCGGCACGCCGTACCTCGGTGCCGACGTGAAGATGTATCAGGGCCCTGGCGGCTATCACGGCGAGCTCGTGGCGTGGGACGTCGCGAACAACCGCAAGGCGTGGGGTATCAAGGATCTGAAGTTCCCGCTGTACAGCGGCGTGCTCGCCACCGCCGGCGACGTGGTCTTCTACGGCACCATGGACGGCTGGTTCAAGGCGATCGACGCGCGCACCGGCAATCAGCTGTGGCAGTTCCACTGCGCCTCCGGCATCGTCGGCAATCCGATCACGTATCTCGGTCCGGACGGCAAGCAATACGTCGCCGTCTACTCCGGCGTTGGCGGGTGGATGGGCGCGGTGGCGTTTCCCGACCTCTCGGCCGACGACCCGTACGCGGCGCTCGGCGTCGTCGGTGCGATGAAGGACATCAAGAAGTACACAGCGGCGGGGAGCTCGGTTTATGTCTTCGGGCTCTAGAGTCGCTGGGCCCGTCGGCGCGCCCTTTCTGGCGATCCTCGTGTGTCTGACGATGGAGCTGGGGACGACAGCGTGCAGCGGAAAGCCGCCGCATGGCGGCCAGACGGCGGGGCCGCCGCCGGTGACGACTCAGGTCGGTCCCATCGCCGGCCCCGATCCGGCTCGTCGTGAAGTCCCGAACCCGTACAGCGAAGACCGTACGGCGCTTGGTGAAGGGCGGCAGCTCTTCGTCCGTTTCAACTGCTCGGGTTGCCACGGTGGACGCGCCGGCGGCGGCATGGGACCGAGCCTGCGCGATACCGACTGGCTGTACGGCAGCCGCGATGACCAGATCTTCAGCTCGATCGTCGAGGGTCGCGCGCACGGAATGCCGTCCTGGGAGCCCACGCTTACCGCAGACCAGACGTGGAAGCTCGTGGCGTACATCAAATCGCTGCGGACACGGAACGAGCCACAGCCGCCGCCGACCGAATGAGGAGAGCCCATGGATATTCGCTGTGCCGCAGTCATCGTCGTCCTCTCGTGGAGCGGTGCGGCGTGCTCGACGCCGACGCGCGGCGAAACGCAGGCCGGCGCCGCCGGCGATTTGCGCGGCGAACCACACGCGGGGGCTGGCACAGGCGCGTGCCGGGACCTTCCGTCGAAGGCCGCCTTGCAGAAGCTGGTCCGGGCGGCACCGAATGAGGGGGAAGCTGGCGGGCTGTACTCGGGAAAGATGGAGTGGGCCGCGGTCGTCGATCGTCAGGGGGCTGTGTGCGCGGTTGCCGTATCGACCGAGGAACCCGCCAGCGCCTGGCCCGGCAGCCAGGCGATTGCCAAAGCCAAGGCGTACACGGCGAACGCAGACAGCACTGACGTCTCGGCACTCTCGACGGCGCGGCTCTACACGCTCACACAGCCGGGCCACTCGCTATGGGGCGTCGGCGAGCCGAATCCGTTCCGGGAAGACTGCGTGGTGCCGCCGGCCGCGGCCGACACCACCAACGGCAAGGTGTGCGGCGGATCGATAGCGTTCGGGGGCGGAGTACCGCTGTTCAAGGGCAAGACGCGGGTAGGCGGTCTGGGCGTGAGCGGCGACACCGCGTGCGCCGATCACGAAATTGCGAAACGAATGCGGCATCTTGCCGGACTCGACCCGGAGCAGGGAGCCTTCGTCGACGACATCGTCTATGCCTCCGCCGACGGGCCGTCGCCCTACGCACATCCGCTGTGCGTCAACACGTGGCGCAACGGTCAGAAACTCGGGGACGAGACGCCAGAGTCATACTGAGGCAGAGCGCAGACGGCGAACACGATGGGCAAGATCACGAGCCTGATTCTCGGCGTCGTGACGAGCATCGGCGGCTTCGTAGAGGCCGGCTCGATCTCCACATCGGCGCAGGCCGGGGCCGAATTCGGGTTTTCGCTGCTGTGGGCGATCGCACTCGCCGCGCTGATCGTCGCGATGTTGTCGGAGATGACAGGCCGCGTGGCCTGCGTCAGCCGGCGATCGATGGCTGCCGCCGTGCGTGAACGCTTCGGGGTGCCATTTCAGCTCGTGCCGCTCGCGGGCGAGCTTTCTATCGATGCGGTGCTGCTGACGGCGGAGCTCGGTGGCGCGGCCATCGCCTTGAAGATGCTGACAGGGATTGCATTCCCGTGGTGGGTCGTTCCGGTTGGGGCCGCAGCGTGGCTCGTGCTGTGGCTGGGCGGCTTCGGCGTGATCGAGGACGGCATCGGGTTGTTGGGGCTCGTGACCCTCTCGTTTGTCGTCGCCGCGTACTGGTTGCACCCCAGCGCCACCGAAGTCGTACGCGGATTTCTGCCGCAACTTCCCGCCGACAACCGGGTGCGCTATGCCTTTCTGGCCGTTGGCATCGTGGGCGCGACAGTCAGCCCGTATCTCCTCAACTTCTACTCGTCTGGCATCATCGAAGAAAAGCTCGGCGAACCAGAGCTGTGGATCAATCGGACGACGGCATACGGCGGCATGGGGCTGGGGAGCGTCGTGTCCATGGGGGTGCTGATCACCGCGGCGGTGGTGCTGAAGCCGGCGGGCGTGCAGGTGGACTCGTACGAGAGCGCCGCCGTGATGTTCGAGCCGGTATTCGGCGCGTGGGGCACGGCGCTCTTCGCCGCGAGCCTGGGGGTGGGCTGCTTCGGCGCCGCCGTGGAGATCGCGCTCAACGCCGCGTACGCCGTAGCGCAGTCGCTCGGCTGGTCGTGGGGCGCCGATAAGCCACGCCGGCAAGCGGCACGGTTCACGGCAGTCTTTTCGCTGATGCTCCTGCTCGCCGTGATCGTCGGCGTGCTGGGTTTCGATCCGCTGCAGCTCACACAGATCGCGCTCGCACTGACCGTGGTGCTGATGCCGGCGGTCGTGCTTCCGTTCCTGGTCTTGGTGAACAACCCCGCGTTCGTGCGTCGTCACACCAGCGGCCCGATCGGCAACGTGGCGTTGGCCGCGCTGACGATTGCGGGGGCGCTCATGGCGATCGTCGTCATTCCGCTCGAGCTGATGGGCGGATGAGGGAGAACCGATGTTGAAAGTCGTAGGGGACGTGCTCGACAAGCCGGTGTTCGATCGCAGCGGCCGTCCGATCGGGCGCGCCGACGGCATCACGATGTCGATTGTGGACGGCCAGCCGCCACGACTCGAGTCCGTGGTCCTCGGGCCGGCCGCGCTCGCGGAACGAGTTTCGCGCAGGCTGGGAAGCTGGGTGGCGACCTGGGAACGCCGGCTGGGATTCGCCGGTGCAGATCCGGTGGCGTTGCCTTTCACGCGGATCGAGGTGAAGCCTCTCCACCTTGAAGCCGACGTCGCGGCAGCCGACACTGGGCTCGTCGCACTCGAACAGAAGATTCAGCGATGGCTCGCACGCATTCCGGGCAGCCGGTGAAGCGGCTGCTGCGTCTCGACGCGCTGGTGGGACGCGAAGTCTGGACGCTCGAAGGACGCCGGTTTGGACGGGTCGGCGAATGCCACGCACGTCATGACGGCGAGCACTGGATTGTCGAGGAATGGGTGATCGGCCCAGCCGGCTTCCTCGAACGGCTCGGCGTACACGCGCGCCTGCTCGTCGGCGCATCGCCCGGACAGGGCCACGTGGCACGATGGGATCAACTCGACGTGCGAGCCACGACGCGCGTGCGCCTCACCTGCCCGGTCAAGGAGCTGCAACGCACGGCTGGCGGCGCATAACTTGCTATAAGCAAGCCCAATGGCGGTCGTAAAGCCGGTGTCCTGGCAGGAATTGGGGCGGCGCACCATCCGCGAAACGATGGACGACGATTGCCTCGGGATGGCAGCGCAGCTCGCCTACTACTTTTTCCTCAGCCTCTTTCCCGCCTTGCTCTTTCTGGTGGGACTCGCAAGTTTCTTCCGTTTGTCGAGTGCGACCGACGACGTGGCGAGGGTGCTGGGATCGTTGCTGTCGCCAGAGATCGTCACGCTGGTTCAGGAACAGATGCGACGGCTGGCCGACTCTCCGGACGGAGGGATAGCGACCGTCGGCCTGCTGGGCGCCTTCTGGAGCAGTTCAGCTGCCATCGTGGCCATTGTCACCGCTGTCAATCGTGCCTACGACCTCACCGAAACTCGGCCGTGGTGGCGTATCCGCGTCACGGCGATCGTCCTGACCCTGTTGCTCGGCCTGGTGATCATCGTGGCGCTCGGCCTGCTGCTCGCAGGACCAGGACTCGCCAGCCTTCTGGGGGTTCCCGCCGACAGCGTGTTGTGGAGCTGGACGTGGAACATCGCGCGGTGGCCGCTGGCGTTTGTCATCATGGCCGCCGGTGTCGGCGTGCTCTATCACTACGCGCCTGACGCCGAGCAGGACTGGGTGTGGGTGACGCCAGGGGCATTGCTCGGAACCGCCCTTTGGATCGGAACGTGCCTGATCTTCAAGGTGTACGTCGCGGTGTTCGCCGACTACGAGGCCGCCTACGGGAGTCTCGCTGGCGTCGCCGTGCTCCTGCTCTGGTTCTATCTGTCCGGCTTGGGCCTGCTGGTGGGCGCCGAACTGAATTCCGAGATCGAGCACGCCGCCGCGTAC
>Ga0105238_10001410_pt1 | contig 24084 bp, 16 predicted proteins | sample KBSC34metaG_FD_81526 | JGI IMG/M metagenome (GOLD analysis project Ga0105238, IMG submission 81526) | Corn rhizosphere microbial communities from Kellogg Biological Station, Michigan, USA - KBS C3-4 metaG | ecosystem: Host-associated > Plants > Roots > Rhizosphere > Soil | place: Michigan, USA...
ATTCTGATAGCCGCTTCAATCCCGCTCATGGTTTCCATCCATATGTCTGACAGCAGCAGATCGGGAAAGAACGCCTTTGCCTTCTCTACTGCTTCTTCGCCGCTCAATGCGGCGGCAACCTCGTATCCCTCTTCTCTCAGGATCGCGCTCGTCGTCGTCACCAGGATTGGTTCATCGTCGACTACGAGGATTTTGCATGGCCTACTTTCTCTGAAACCCATAGTGGTCCTCTCCCCTAAGGGACAACCTCAGCCAAAGCTTCTGCTGTTCATCAGGTTATGTTCCGTCGATCATACCCAATTTCGGACCCGGATCATGTCGGCGAATGCCGGAATGTATGTCGGGTTTTCAGCATTGGCATTGTAGGACAATTCCGACACCCGGATAGCGATTCAGAGATGAGCTCGCTCTGAGCGTTAAACAACAGTTGAGAACTGATTTCATTGCTCTTGTCTCTTGATTCGGAGGTTCGCTGGCTTCGTTGAATGCGGTCGCACCGGGCTCCAAAGCGGGGTTTCCCCTTGGGGAATTCACTAGGTGTTGTGGGAGTTTTCCTACGGCAGTTTCAATCTAATCGATCAGTTCGTGCTTCAACGTATAACGGACTAGTTCGGCGTTGGTCGTCATCCTCATCTTTTCCAGAATTCGCGCCCGGTAAGTGCTTACCGTCTTCACGCTTAGGTGAAGCGTTTCGGCGATTTCGGTTAATGTGGTACCGGAGGCGATCATCTTCATTACTTCGTACTCCCTGTCTGACAGCGAGTCATGGAGCGGCTTCCCGCCGGATTCGTCGATCCGGTCAATCAGTTTCTCCGCAAACTGCGGACTGATATAGCGACCGCCGCCTAAAATCTTTTTCGTTGCCGAGGCCAACTCTTCAGGCGCACTACTTTTGTTGATGTATGCGGCCGCACCGGCGCGTAAGCATCGAACCGCGTATTGATCCTCAGGTTGCATACTGAGCACGATCACAGGTAGCCGCGGATACAAGCGTTTGATATCGCGAAGTACGTCAAGTCCGCTACGGCCGGGCATGTTGATATCCAGCACCACTAAACTGGTATCAGACCAAGCCAGGCTGCTTAGGACGTCATCCCCGCGTCCCGCTTCGGAAAACGACGCACCAGGAATTGCATCGGCCAGAATCTCCATCAGGCCGCGCCGCACAATTGCGTGGTCATCTGCTATCAGTATCCGCATGGTCCTCCGGATCGGCATCTGCCGCGCGTAAAGGAATGCGAACGCTAACCGCCGTTCCTTGCCCGGGAGAACTTGAAACCTGCACATCGCCGCCGCACGCTTGTGCCCGTTCCTTCATTCCCAATAGCCCAAGAGAAGTTCCGGCTTCCGGTTCACAAAAGCCCTTCCCATCATCTTTTACAGTCAGCACCAATTCATCATTGTCTTCAAACAGTGTGGTGCAAATCGAAGTTGCCTCCGCATGCCGAGCCACATTGGTCAGGCTCTCCTGGAAGATTCTGAAAATTGCAGTCGCTCGTTCGCTATCCAATCGCAGTTCACTCGCCGGTACGTTGGCGTTGAAGCTGATCCCGGTTCGAGACGCGAACTCATTGCCCTGCCATTCGATCGCTGCTTCCAGGCCAAGGTCATCCAGTATTCCCGGGCGCAATCCGCTGCATATGCTTCGCACCGAGAGTACGCCTTCGTTGATCAACTTGACTGAAGAGGCAATCCGTTCACGGACCGTCCCTTGGGCATCGGGCAAATGGCGCAATACCCAGGTCATGTCCATTTTGATTGCAGTCAAAATCTGTCCAATCTGGTCATGCAGATCGCGAGCAACCTTCTTTCGTTCCTCTTCGCGTGCTCGCTGCAACCGCGCAGCCAGGGCCTGCAACTGCTTGCGTTGCATCTCTACTTTCTCGCTGTGCCGGAGATCCTCATCGGCCTGCTTTCGCTCCGTGATATCCAGGGCGGCACAGGTTACTCCGGCAATGCGACCATCTCCATCGCGCAACGGCTCTACGACAAGATCGAAGCACCTGTCCACACCCTTCGAATGAATCGTTACCTCCTTGCGACGCATCACGCCGGTCGTGATCACTTCTTGTTTCATCGCTTGAGTAACTGCCGCGTCCTCTGCGCGCTCAAAGATATCGCTATCCAGTTTTCCTATCGCTTCGTCAGAGTGGTACCCGAGCGCGGGGTTGTAAATCCACGTGTAGCGCAAATCGAGGTCCTGATTGAACACCGCCATCGGTGAATTACGCAGTGCGATCTCGAAGCGCTCCTTAACCAGCCGAAGTGCCTGCAGATCCCGTTCCCGTTCAGTGATGTCCGTCATGCTGAGGACACATCCTGCAATGAAGTAGTGAGGACTGCGTAAAGGCACCGCACTGGTTAGCAACGGGACAGTCTGCCCATCGCGACGATGAAACAGCATTCTGCGACCTCGGAACGTCGCACCATTCAATGGTGCGGACAGCTGAACCCGCCGCGCCCTGCTGTCAGATTCTTCAGTTGTTTCCAACGGTAGAACTACGTCGAATGGCTGAAACAGAGGGTTGCAGCCGCAGAGACTTTCGAGCGCCTTGTTGGCTGAGATGATATTCCCCTTTTGATCGCAGACCGCGATTGCGTCTCCCACGCTTTCCAGAATCAATCTCGACAGTTTTCCGGCGGCAATAAGCTCATCTTGCGCCTTTCTTTCCGTCAGGTCCGTCAGCACCATGCAGAAGTTCCCGTTATCGGCGGGGTTCATTCGGCGAAGCGACAGCAGGACAGGTACGCACCTGCCTTTTGCATTTCGCAGATTTATCCCAACTGTGATGGAATCGCCCAAGCGGACTCGGTTGAGCAATGTTTCAACTGCACTGGCCGTCTGCTGAGAAAGGTGCCTCGTAACGGGGCTCCCGATGATTCTCTCCAAAGGGCTTTCCAGGAAGTCCGAAAGGCGCCCATTGCAGTAGAGCACGGTCCCATCTGCAGCTATCGTTGCAGCTCCTTCGCTCATAGCCTCAACAAGCTCACGGTAGGCGTATTCAGAGTCTTTGAGTGAAAACACCCGGTCCCCATCTGGGCCTGAAAAAATGAGGGCATCCATGCTTCCATGCTGCATTGCCTGGAGTAATCCTTGGGATTCCGCAAGCTTCCTTTCAGCATGCGCAAGCTTGGTCCGTAAAGCGGTGTTCTCTCGCTCCAATTCTTCTTGCGAAATAGAGATCAGGTCAATTGAGGACATCTCCATGCTCCAGGTTTGAGCCCACCACGATGCGCTCGGTATTGGACATGTCACCGATGAACCGCTTGGGAGGGAAAGGGAGTTCTTTGATCAATGTAGGCACGGCGATTGCCTGGGCGGCCTTGGTCGCAATATTGTCTGTGGTCATTGATCGCTCCCATCAACGAACTGCTGCTTGCGCTATGGAACTGCTCGCATGGTTCGTTTTTCGCGGCTCGGGTCCAGAACAATTCCCTCATAGGTCAAATCAAAACCACGCAACTCGTGCGAATGCGCAATATCGCGGGATTTCAAAACGTACCACCGCAACTCCTGTTGCCGTGTTGTTCCAGATCAGGCGAAAGCGACCAGGAATCCATCTTCGACGAAACGTTCTCGTTCGAACTTTCGAGCTTTTCTCCGGCGGTGGACAGATCCGTGTATATCATCGTAATCTGCGTCATCCTTAAACAGTCGATCAACCGAGGAAACATCGACCTTACGGCTCCGGCGCCCGGTGAGCAAGCCACCGTTCGTGATTTCATCAAGACCATCGATTCCGGTAACTGTCTTTGGCAGCGCGTTGTGTTTTAATTCGTTCACCCTATACACCTCCTGTCCACTAAACGGAGAAGACCCCGAGAGGGTACAAAGGGGTTTGCTGGGAAGAAGCGTGCCAGATATCCCAGCGGTGTGACTATTGGGAACCCAAGGTGGATGTGATAGCTGTGATTGTGGTCACCGGAGTCATGAAGAACTTGTCAATTCGGGACATAGCACGGAAGACAGCAACTCCCCACCAGCATCTGCTGCCAAGCATCAGCAATCTGCCCAAAACCAGAGTGCGCCCCGCCGCCCATGGAAGTAAGATCTCTAGGTGACCAACCCCGGGGAATTCGACATGATCAAATCGTCGCAACAGGCGTCGCGAATTACGTGCCACTACGCTCTTCATGCACTTGTTTGCTTCGGACTGGTACTCCCGGCCTGTTGCCAGCAGCCGTTCCAGACCCTACTTGTTGGCGTCGATCATCGTAGCGTCACTAGCCTTGACGGTGACTGGCACTACCTGGTGGACCAGTCTCCAGGCCGTGCGCTTTATAAGGCGAACGGCGAAATCAACGACAGTTCATACGCGCTGAACAGTCATCCTAATATCGTTGGTGAACACAACGAGGAATACGACTTCTCGACCGCACCTACGCTCAAGGTCCCCGGCGACTGGAACACCCAGGTCCCGCAGTTGTTCAATTACGAGGGCGTTGTCTGGTACCAGCGGGATTTCAACGCCGACTCGAAGCCGGGTACTCGAACCTTTCTGCATATTGGCGCTGCCAACTACCGATCCCACGTCTGGGTCAATCAAAAGCGTGTCTGTGATCATGAGGGCGGCTACACGCCATTCGATTGCGAAGTCACAGACGTAATTCACAATGGGTCTAACTTCGTCGTCATCGCCGTGGATGCGACCAGACTCGTCGACGGTATTCCCTCGGTGGGTTTCGACTGGTTCAACTACGGCGGCCTCACCCGGGACGTCTTCCTCGTGAACGTGCCCGCGGCCTTCATTGATGATTACGATGTGCACCTGGCGCATGGCCCCAGGTTCGATCCGGAGAATACGGAAGTCACCGGCTACGTCCATGTGCTCGGCGCCCCGCCCGGAGTTTCCGTTACTGTCGATATTCCCGAAGCCGGCGCCAGAGTCACCGCCAAGACTGGCGCAGATGGCAACGCGCCATTCAGCGTCAAGGCTTCAAAACTCACCCTCTGGTCACCTGATTCACCAAAGCTCTACAACGTCATCCTCACTTCCGGCGACGACAAGCTTACCGACAATATCGGCTTTCGCGATGTTCGCGTGGACGGCACTCGCATCCTGCTGAACGGCAAAGCGATTTTTCTGCAGGGTGTCAACATGCACGCGGAGAACCCCATTCGCGGCGGCCGCACTAGCTCCGACGAAGATGTAGCCACCACCTTCAGTTACCTGAAAGACATGAACGCCAACTTCGTTCGTCTCGCTCACTACCCCCACGACGAGCGAATGGAGCGCACCGCTGATCGCCAAGGCATCATGATCTGGTCGGAAATCCCCAACTGGCAGCACATCTCTTTCGATAAGCCGGAGGTATACGCCAAAGCCGTCGTCATGCTGAAAGAGATGATCCGCCGCGACCGCAACAAGGCCTCCGTCATTCTCTGGTCCGTATCCAACGAGACCCCGAACAACCCCACGCGCACCAGGTTTCTCACCGGCCTCGCCAACCAGGCTCGCGCCCTCGATCAAACCCGACTGATCACCTCCGCGATCCTCGGTCCCAAGCCCAACGGCTTGGAGAGAGTTGTAGATGACCCTCTCTGCAATGCCCTCGACGTGATCGGTCAAAACGAATACGTCGGCTGGTACGAATCAAAACCGGAAGATGCCGACAACATCACCTGGAAATTCCCCCAGAAGCCGGTCCTGATGAGTGAATTCGGCGCCGAAGCCAAATTCGGAAATCACGGCGCAATCAACCAGCGCTGGACTGAAGAGCAACAGGTAAACGTGTTCCAGCACCAATTCGTTATGTTCAACAAGATCCCCCAGCTTCGCGGAACCATCCCCTGGGTTCTTACGGATTTCCGCTCGCCCACAAGAAACATTCCAAAGCTGCAGGATGGCTACAATCGCAAGGGACTGATCTCGGAGCGCGGCGAGAAGAAACAGGCGTTCCGGCTTTTCCAAAAGGCCTACGAGGATCACACCATCGGCAAGGCTGAATAGCTCTCCGTAAGCAGCGCCAATAGGCCGGGTGATATATTGCCCCGTGTTGGCAGATAATCGAAAATTCTGACTCAAAAACCTGCTGCGTGCAGGCGCTGGGGGATGTTGATGAATTGGAAAACCATCTTTGCAATCGCTCTGACGTTTGCGGCCGTACCGGTTTATGCGGCCATTACTCAACCGGTGAGGGTTGAAGGTGGCCTGGTCTCTGGCGTTCCCGGCAACGATTCATCGGTCATGACGTTCAAGTCGATTTCATTTGCGGCCCCGCCTGTTGGCGACCTCCGCTGGCGGGCGCCTCAGCCCGTAATTCCATGGAAGGGTCTGCACGCAACAGATAAATATCCGCCCAGTTGCATTCAAGAAATGCCGTCCTCCAATCCGCCGTGGACTTACGAATTTATGCCCCATAATCCAATCGGCGAAGACTGCCTGTACCTAAATGTGTTCACCTCTGCCGCTTCCGCTGCGGAAAAACGGCCTGTCTTTGTCTATATATATGGTGGCGGATTTCGCCAGGGCGGAACAGCGGTTCCCATCTACGACGGCGAGGGACTCGCCAAAAAGGGCCTTGTTGTCGTCACCATTAACTATCGCGTGGGCATCTTCGGCTTCCTCGCCCACCCGGAGCTCACCAGGGAATCAGGCCATCAGGCCTCGGGCAATTACGCGCTCCTCGATCAAATCGCCGCACTCAAATGGGTGCAGCGAAACATCGCGCAGTTTGGCGGCGACCCAAATAACGTCACCATCGACGGACAATCTGCCGGCGGTGCAGCAGTCCACGATCTAACGGCATCCCCGCTTGCACGCGGACTGTTCCAGCGGGCCATCGTCCAGAGTGGCGGCTCCACCATATCGAGGGGTGGAGTCGGCGGCGGACTCGAACCTCTTGCCGAGGCTGAAAAAGACGGCCAGAAGTTTGCGGAAATGAAGGGAGCGCATTCCCTCGCAGAACTCCGCGTCATGAGCTGGCAAGAGCTCCTCAAGCCAATGCCGGGCCCGCAAAACAATTTTCGCTTTGCTCCAATTGCAGATGGCTACGTTCTTCCGGCTTCCTTCATGACCGTCATCCGGGAAGGGAAGCAGAACGACGTCGTTACCCTTACAGGGAGCGCGCTGGGAGAACTGGGCGGAATCTCCGGTCCGCCAAAGCCGGTCACACTCTCAGAGTTCCGGTCTCAGGCGCATCAGCGATACGGCGAGGCGGCCGACGAGTTTCTAAAACTCTATCCCGCAACAACCGACGAAGAGGCGCAAGCAGCACAAAAGCAAAGCACCAAGGATCAAGCGCTCGTGGCGCAATATCTCTGGGCGCGCGTGCGGGCCAAAACTGCAAAGACAAAGGTATATGAGTACCTGTGGGACCACACGCTCCCCGGTCCTGATTCGGCGAAGTACGGCGCATTCCACAGTTCAGATCTTCTGTACACGCTGAACAATCTCAACACTTCCGATCGTCCGTTTACGGCCGAGGACCGCAGAATAGCGGACATGATGTCGTCCTACTGGGCGAACTTCATTGCTACAGGAGATCCCAACGGAAAAGGATTGCCCTTCTGGCCGGCCGTCGATGACAAACCGCAGGTGATGGAAGTAGGAGATAAAACCGCGCCAATTCCGCTGGCGGGCGATCCTGCGAAAATTCAGTTCTTCGAGAAATTCTTCAACGCAGCCCAATAAACATTAGGGCCGGTACGGTCGAGGTTTTGATTCACCAGATTGCGCCGAAAGTGTCACGGAGCTGCTGGATGTCTTTTTCCGAGAGCGGAGCGGGTTTGGGCTCCGTCATCAGCCAGAGCCGCGCGGTCTCATCCAGTTCCTCCAGGAGCGCCATAGCCGCCGCAGGCGAGTTGTGCCAAACATTCGGCCCAAGCCGGTCCAGCATGACTGCGCGGATAGGAGTTCCGGCAGCTCGCATCCCCTGGATGGCATCCACCACAAGGTCTGCAACCGCCGGGTTTCCGGGCCGGTGATAGGGAATCAGCGGCACGTGACCTACTTTCATCACAAAGTAAGGCGTTATCGGCGGAATAATGTCGGTAGTGCGCCAGACACCCGAAAGCGTAAGTGCGACCAGGTGTGTCGAGTGCGTATGAATCACGCACATCGCCCCCTCGTCCGCCTCATAAATCCGCCGATGTAGAGCAAGGGTCTTGCTGGCGCGATCTCCGCTAGTCTGGACACCATCGCTCCCAACCTTCGCAATGGATTCCGGCTCAAGGAAGCCAAGGCACGCATCCGTAGGAGTGATAAGGTATCCATCCGCCAACCGCACACTGATGTTTCCCGCTGTTGAATGCACGTAGCCGCGCGTGAAAAGGGAGCGTGCCACCCGACAAATCTCCCCGCGCCCCTCCGACTCAGTCATCATAGATTTACTCGAGAATTCGAAATGCTTTCGTAAAGAAATCGCTTGTGCCAAAATTCCCAGACTTGAGCGCCAGATGAATATTCCCCTTCTGCGCAATGGGACACTGACCATAACACCATGGCACACCGGGATCGATCTGCGGCCCGATTTGCATCTGCTCCACCTGGAGCGCGCGGATGCAAGCGCCGGCAGTTTCGCCACCCGCAACTACTAGTTGACCGACCCCATGCTGAACGAAGACGCGCGCGATCTCGGAGAGCGCTTGCTCCACAAGCTCACCACTGTGTTCTACACCCAGTTGTCGCTGTGCCGCTTCCAGAGCGGCTGGTTGGGCGGTGGAATACACAAGCAAGACCTGATCGGGATCGCGATCCCAGACTGCGCCAGCCCACTCGATTGCCTGGTCAATCTGATCTCCGCTATCCCGCGCCAACTCGATCGGATCAAGTACGCGGGCTTTTCCCCCTCCATGGATGAATTGCTCAACCTGCACATTCGTAGCCACGGAACAACTGCCCGAGATGACAGCTTTGCGCCCGCTGGCTTTGGGCAAGCGGGCCGATTCCGGCGATGCCATAATGCCCCATTGCGCTGGCAGGCCAATAGCCAGTCCTGAACCTGCCGTAACAAAAACATCGTCGCGAAGCGCGCTGGCAAGGTGCACCAAATCATCATTACTGATCGAGTCCGCGATTGCGACGGAAATACCGGCTGAACGCAAGCTGTCAATGCGCTCGAGGATAGCGTCGGCTGATTGCGCGACGGTCCGGTAATCGATCAGTCCAACCTTACGCTGTGTATCGCCGTAAAGCTGCTGCCCCAGAAAGCGCACCAAGTTGGCGTCGGTCATCGGCGTCAGCGGATGGTTGCGCATTCCGCTTTCGCTTAACAACACATTGCCCACAAACAGGTGACCGCGAAAGACGGTCCTTTCATTCTCAGGGAACGAAGGAACCACGGCGCTGAACTCGCAATTCAATTCGTCCATCAAAGCTTCAATCACCGGGCCGATATTGCCTTTCGGAGTCGAATCGAACGTGGAGCAAATCTTGAAATAGACCTGGCGGACGCCGCTGTTCCGCAGCCATCGACACGCGGCGAGCGACTGCGCAACAGCCTCCTGCGGGGGGATGGTGCGCGACTTCAGCGCGACCACAATTGCATCGGCCGGAAGCGATTCCGCTGATTGCGGTACATCCACCGTCAGCACCACCCGCATGCCCGCGCGCACCAGGTTATTGCATAGGTCCGTTGCGCCGGTAAGGTCATCTGCAATGCAGCCGAGAATCGGTCGATTCATGGAGGGTCCGTTTCGATGCAAAGGTAACTCTTTCATCCTAAATAGTCTACTGGCTGTTTTCGAATCCATTCAGCACGCCGGGAGGCGGCTCGATATCGCAGCTGAATACTCGTGAAACAATCCGTCAACCTTTGTACGAATTCGTTCGTCTACTAAACAGCCAATCACTGTAGTAGAGAGTTTCCGGGCTATGGCACTCCCGGAAGCAATGCGCAAAAGCAGCGAAGCAAGATGTATTGCGCCCAAGAAAATGCTGCGGCATTTGGAATCGTCAAAGAGCGATCCGAATTGACGCAGGCCCGCAGGCGACTGGGGCAACTTTCGTACGATTCAAGCGAGGAGCACGTGTACGTAAGATCGAGTAAATTCATCCGCACAGTTTCAGTTTCAACCTTGGCCTTGGCTACTATTTTGGCCGGGTTCGGACAAGCCCAAACACCTGCACCTGTCCGCACACCTTCCCCCACAACCACACAGGCTCGCAAGGTGCCCGTGACCACCGCAACTGTGCGCGGAACCATCGCCGATCCAACCGGGGCTTTGATCCCAGGTGCGACGGTTAATCTCATCAATCCGAACGGCACGGTGGTGGCGACCACGACATCCGATGCATCGGGTACATATGCATTTTCCACCCTGCCGCCGGGCACCTACTCGCTGCATACAGAATTCCCCGGGTTCGCTCCTGTTTCGGTTGCGGCCTTTCCCGTTACGGCAGGACAGATAAAACATGTCGAGATTTCAATGTCGACCGTGGTGGAACAGCAGAGTGTTACGGTGACCGACGAAGAAGCGCCCATGGTCAGCGTCGAAGCCAGCGGCAATACCAGCTCGGTCGTTCTCAAGGGCAACGATCTGGATGCACTTTCAGATGACCCCGATGAACTTTCGAATGAATTAACCGCCCTCGCTGGACCATCTGCAGGCCCCAACGGCGGCGAAGTTTATATCTCCGGTTTCACGGGCGGACAGCTTCCGCCCAAATCTGCAATTCGCGAGATTCGCGTCAATCAGAATCCCTACTCTGCAGAATTCGACCACATTGGATATGGGCGTATCGAGATTCTCACCAAGCCCGGCACGGACCAGCTTCACGGCCGGTTCTTCTCGCAGGGCAACGACGATGCCTTCAATACGGGCAATCCGTTCACCGCTAACATTCCGGCATACCACAGCATTATGTACAACGGGTCGGTGAGCGGCTCGCTCGGAAAGAAGGCTTCCTTTTTCTTCAATGTGGCGCAGCGCAATAACCAGAATGCAAGCATTTATACCGTGAATACGGCCGTAAAGGATCAGACGACCGGGCTGTACAGCGCCGGTAAGCTCTCCGGCGGCATTTTCAATCCGACAACTTACACCAATATCTCGCCACGATTTGATGTTCAGCTCGGCGACAAGCATACACTGACCTTCCGCTATCAATTCGAACGCTCCAGCGAGAGCGGTGCAATCGGCTCGATAGCGACACCGGAAACGTCCTCGTCGTCGCATTCCACTGAACACACCATTCAGGCCAGCGACGCATTCATCATCAATGATCATATTGTGAACGAAACGCGCTTTCAGTATCTGCGGGACGTCGAGAACTCAGCGCCGATCAGTACGGCCCCTGGAATTTCGGTAGCGGGCTCTTTCTCAAGCGGCGGTTCCAGCAGTCAGTCCTCAAATGATCATGGGGATCGGCTTGAACTGCAGAACATCACCACCATGTCGGCGGGAGCTCACGCTCTCAAGTTCGGTACGCGCATGCGCTACAACCGCGACGCCAACAACACCAACGCGGGCTACAACGGCTCGTTCACTTTCTCGTCACTAAACTCATACTTGGCCATGTTGAACGGGCTGGCACAGGGACAGACGTATACGCAGATCGCGGCCGCCGGCGGTCTTCCGTTGAAGCTGAGCTATTCGACCGGCAATACCAAAGTTTTGGTGTCGGCATTTGACGCAGCTCTCTTCCTGCAGGATGACTGGAAGGTTAATCCGTTCCTGACACTCTCCGCAGGCTTGCGCTGGGAGTCGCAGAACCACATCAATGACCACAACGATTTTGGTCCGCGTTTTTCGGTCGCGTATGCGCTCGATGGCCACAAAGATCGCAAGCAGGCCAAAACAGTTCTGCGTGGAGGCTACGGATACTTCTATGACCGGCTCCGTCTCGGAAGTCTGTTGAACGCAACCCGCTTTGATGGCGGCGCAAGCAGCCAGACTCAGTACACGATTTCGAATCCAACCTGCTTTGACTCATCGAGCCTGAGCGCGATTCTCGCCAATCCCTCGGCATGCGGCAGCACTACCGCGGTCGCCAAAACAGTCGTGCAAATTGCACCCAATTACAAATCGCCGTATACGGGGCAGTTCAGCGCCAGCCTTGAGCGGCAGCTTACGAAAACGACCTCATTGACGCTGACCTATATGCATTCCTATGGGCTTCACCAGATGGTGACGCGAAACGCAAACGCTTATTTGCCCGGCACATACGTGTACGGCGATATAACCAAAACGGGTGTCCGCCCCGATCCAAATGCGGGAATCCTCCAGCAGTACTACCCCGAAGGCATCTTCAAGCAGAATCAGTTGATTGTGAATGTCAACGCTCGCATCACGCGCAGCATGAACGTCTCCGGCTTTTACAACTGGACCGCTGCCAGGTCCAATACCGGCACTGCTTCAAACTCCTATAACCTCATGCAAGATTATCGTCGCGCACCCTTTGCGCAAACCAACATGCTTTTCTTGATGGGAAGTTACACAGACCGGTTCGGAATCAGTTATAACCCGTTTCTGATCGCTCAATCAGGGCGCCCCTACAACTTCACCTCGCCCGTCGATCTCTCTGGAGACAACTTCTTCAACAACCGTCCTTCGCTTGTTGATTCATCCAGCTGCACGGCTGGTTCGAGTCAATATTTCCAAACCTCGTACGGATGCTTCAACATCATTCCTAACTCTGGCGAAACCATTGTTCCTGGAAACATGGGCACAGGCCCGGCGGCAATCGCATTCAATCTGCGCGTGAGCCGCACCTTCGGAGTTGGACCCAAGCGTGAATCTGCAGCGACTAACACAACACCCAACGGAGCGGGTGGGCCGCCTCCAGGCGGTCCGCCCCCAGGCGGAGGGCGTGGCTTCGGTGGTCCCGGCGGCGGAGGCGGTGGTGGGCGCGGTGGCTTCGGCGGTGGTGGCATGGGCGGCGGCGGTATGTTTGGCGGTGGCGGCGCCACCAACCGGAAATACGCGCTCAACTTCAGCGTTCAGGCCCTAAACCTGTTTAACAACATCAACTACGGCCCGCCCATCGGAACAGTAAGTTCATCGCGATTTGGCCAGTCCACTAGCCTGGCCTACGGAATGTTCTCTTCCGGCGCAGCCTCTCGACGGATCTTCATCCAGGCCGGGTTCACGTTCTAACCGCAACACCGCAAACAACAGGAAAGGCCGACGCAGATGATCTGCTTCGGCCTTTCTTGTTTGTAGTGCTTAGATAACTTGCCCACCCGCTCTAGAACTTGCGGCTCCAGTCCCTGGGCCAGCGTTCCACAATCACCTTGGTCTGGGTATAGAACTCCACTGCATGGTGTGCCTGTGCGTGCAGATCGCCAAAAAAGCTTTCGCCCCATCCGCTGAAAGGGAAGCTCGACATTGGCGCCGCCACGCCAACGTTGATGCCTACGTTTCCTGCGTCCGCTTCGTAGCGGAAGCGGCGTGCGTTCGCTCCATCTGAAGTGAAGATGCATGCCATGTTGCCGTAGCTGCGATCGTTCACAAGCTTAATCGCTTCCTCAATCGTCGCCGCGTGCATCAGGCTCAACACTGGCCCGAAAATCTCGGTTCGCGCCGTCTCCGCTCCCGGCGATACATTGTCAAGAACGGTGGGGAAAACGAAGTAGCCATTCTCATATCCATCCACCTTGTGATTGCGGCCATCCACCAAAACACGTGCTCCTTCGGATTCGCCCTTTGCGATCAACCCTTCAATGCGCGACTTGCTTTCTGATGAGATAACCGGTCCCATCTCTATCCCCGGAGCGGCGCCATAGCCTGTCTTGCGGTTTTGTGCGGTCGAGACAATCCGCTCAGTAAACGACTTTTTTGCGTCGCCCACGGAAATCGCTACAGAAGCCGCCAGGCACCGCTGCCCAGCGCACCCGAATGCCGAGTCGGCAAGAATGCGCGTCGTCATTTCCATATCAGCATCCGGCATTACTACAACCGGATTCTTGGCGCCGCCCTGGCACTGCGCGCGTTTTCCGTTTGCCGCAGCACGACTATAGATGTACCGCGCAGTGGCAGTTGAACCCACAAAGCTGACCGCGCGAATGGTCGGGTGGTCGAGAATGGCGTTTACGGTCTCGCGTCCGCCATTTACCAGTTGCAACACGCCTGCGGGAAAACCTGATGCTTCAAACAGCTGAAACAGCTTCTGTGAGGTGATCGGTACGCGTTCTGACGGTTTCAGGATGAAGCAATTCCCTGCCGCGACCGCATAAGGCAGAAACCAGAACGGAATCATCCCCGGAAAGTTGAACGGCGTAATGGCCCCTACTACTCCCAGCGGCTGCCGAATCATGTGTTCGTCAATCCCGGTGGCGATGTCCTCGATGTTTGTGCCCTGAATCATCATGGGCATGCCGCAGGCGGTTTCCACATTCTCAATCGCGCGCTGCATTTCGCCGCGGCTCTCCGCCATGGTTTTGCCGCACTCATTTGTTATCGTGAGTGCCAGATCTTCGCGATTTGCCACCAGAAGTTCCCGAAGCTTGAACATGGGCACGATACGGTCGCCCACAGGGGTTCGCCGCCATCCTAGAAAGGCCTTTGCAGCAGCTTCGGCCGCCTGGTTTACCTCATCGGCCGGCGAAAGAGGCACCTCAACAAGTACCTGCGCAGACGCGGGATTCATTACGTTTAAAGTCTGTTGTGCCGCGGACGTGCGCCACGCACCGTTGATAAAATTCTGCAAACGTTCAGCCATCGGAGTCCTCCTGGGATATGATTGCGCTCGCGCGTGCGAGCCAAAATTAAGCAGAGAAGAGCTCAGCCCGCGCGGTGCTTTCGAAGCGGTAACTAGGTTAAATCATTAGGCGTGGGTGGCACTAGCGGATCCACATCTGTGGGTTGCTGCTTGAAACTGCGCTCAGGCCCTGGGAGAGCAAATCCTCTACCTCTTTCAGCGTCTGAATCAGCCCGCCACCTACCACCGGAAGCTCCGGGGAAATGGACCTTACGCGATCGAGGAGCTTCGGCGCCACCAGCGCAGGCAGCACTTCCAAAGCATCCACCTGAGTGTTCTTTAGCTGGCTGGTAATGGTATCCATTGCCCCACTATCCAACAGAAATGTCCGCTGAACAGCGTAAAGGCCAATCGAGCGCGCATGGCGCAGCGGGTCAAGATGCGTAGAAATAATGCCTCGTGCACCCACGCGCTTCAAATAGTTCACGGCGTAGCGGTCGCGGGAGAAACCATTCAGCAGGTCCAGATTGACCACCGGCAGCTTTTGGGCCTGCAGAAGCCGCTGAATCATGGACTCACAGTTTTCCGGGTCGCCGGTCAGCAGATAAACGATCTTGCCATGTGCAGCAGCAGCCTGGTCAAGAAACTCAGGCTTACGAATGGCGGGAATGATGGGGGTGGCCTGGCAGAATTCCCGAAGGGGCGTCACTTGTTCGGACATAACGTGCACGTACTCCTTCGGGTAGCTGTCACCCAGTCTGTAACACCGCCCAGACTTGCGTCAATTCCGTAGCAAATCCAGGCTGTTTCGCAAGCGACGTGAATCAGCATCCATCGAAGATGTAGCCCTCGGCGATTGTCAGAAAATCGGCAATCTGTTTGTTGCGCCAGGTCTCGTCCTGTTTGAGCTCTGCAGCCAGGACCTTGGCTACTGCAGGGGCAGCTTCCATCGCAGCGCGTGCGTCCAGGAACAGCGCTCGCGTGCGACGAGCCAGCACATCTTCCAAGGTACGCGCCATCTCATACCGTGCAGCCCATACCACCTCGCGCATATGGAATGGGAGCCGCAGATGTATCGGGGCATCAAGTTCAGAATTTTCACGGGAGAGCGCGCGAACGGCCGCCAGATCCGATCCGTAGACGCTCTCCCAAGCCGTTTTATCCGGCATATCCTCCGCGGTCCAGCCGTGGAGCTTCAATTCGAGCGTGCGTGAAGGCGCTTTGGGCAAAGCTGCAACTTCACAGGCGCGGTTGATCGTGTCAAAGCCCATACGTCGATATGTCGTCCACTTCCCGCCCGTAACAGTGATGAGTCCAGTTGGCGAAACCAGAATCGTATGGTCCCTCGACAGCTTCGATGTTTTTGCGTGGCCCTTCTTCACCAGCGGTCGAAGTCCGGACCACATGCTCAAAATCTCTTCAGGTCGCGGCGATTGGCCGAAGTAGCGGCGAATATGCTCAAGCAGAAAACGCTTTTCCGAATCCATCGGCCGCGGTTCCACTGCCGGACCTTCCACTGGTTCATCGGTAGTGCCTACGATAGTTGCGCCATGCCACGGAATGGCGAACAGTACGCGCCCGTCAGCCGTCTTCGGAATCATCAGGGCTGTCTCGCCCGGCAGAAACGACTGTGGCAGGACGAAATGCGTTCCCTGGCTCACTGCAACTATTTGACTGTGCATATGGTGATCCATTGATAGCGTGCCTTCAACAAAGACGCCGCACGCGTTGATCACCGCCTTTGACCGTACATCGAACTCGGCGCCCGTTTCCGTGTCGCGAGCTCGAATTCCGCAGATCTTGCCGCCGTCTTCAAGCAATCCAACCGCTTCAACGTAATTGATCGCGGTGCCGCCAAGGTCCTGAAGTGTACGCACCAAGGCGATCGCGAAACGGGAGTCATCAAACTGCCCATCGTGATAAAGCACCCCGCCGCATAGGCCTTCGCGCCGAATACCGGGGAGCTTCTCAATCGTCGTACGTGCAGAGAGTATCTCCGAACGGCCCAGCGACAGCTTCCCGGAAAGCCACTCATAAACCTTCAGACCGAATCCATAGTAGGGGAGTGAAGCGTAACTATATGCGGGCACCACGAACTGCTGATCATGGACCAGGTGAGGAGCGTTGCGTAACATGTGGCCGCGTTCGCGCAGCGCATCGCTTACCAGCGTAATGTTCAGCTGTTCGAGATAACGGACGCCACCATGTACCAGCTTGGTGCTGCGGCTCGATGTGCCTTTTGCAAAATCGAACCGCTCTACCAGCAGAGTGCGATAGCCGCGAGAAGCGGCTTCAACGGCTGTTCCCAAACCGGTTGCGCCGCCGCCGATGACCAGCACGTCCCACGGCTGCGAGTTGCCGAGATCATTTAGAAATTCCTGTCTTGTGATCACGCCTCTTTTCCTTCCGTAATGCCAGATGACAGAAAAAACGACCTGATAGAGGCGATGCGGCGCACGCAACGCGTTGAAGCGTTACTGCACGCGGGCGCAAGCCGACACGATGCCTTGAATCAAGGTTGGATGCTTATGTCCGCCCAGTCTCTGGTCTCTTTGGGCGTTTATCGGTAGGGCCGAATTGCTTCGGGTCTTGCATACTGCCGGCGAACGTTTGCAGCAGTCGTCAACTAGAGTCTAGCATCAATCCAGCGGACAGAGCCGAATTACCCGCGAGCCAGCAGTTGTTTTGACCGGGTCCAGAAAACGAATAACTTTGCCGGCCTGAAGTTTCAATGATCTATCGCGTCAATTCTTCTACGCTCGATATCATGGCTTCTATATTCGCGCTGGGCACGTCGGGAGGCATACCGCCACCGCAGGAGACGATGATCCGGGACTTGTCCTCAAGAGCATCAAGCATTTTCGCAACGGCGCGCTTGACGTCCTCGGGAGTGCCCTGGGCTAACACATCCCGAGGTGCGAGGTTTCCCATCAGTGCGACCCGATTGTTGGTCCAAGCTTTCATTTCAGAAAGCGTGTGCTGAACGCCGAAATTGAAAAGATTGATGCCGACCTTCTCCAGCATAGGGGCGCTCGCTTTCGCCGGCGCATCGTTGTGAAAGAACTTGATCGTTACATCGGTATCGTAGATTCGCCGCATGTAGGGCAGACCGAAATTTTCGAAATCGCGCCGGCCGATGAAGCCCACAATATCATCCAGCATAAAAATGCCATCGATGGTCGGGAATGCCTCACGCTGCACGGCAATCCACTCCACCAGGAAATCGGTGATCATGGCGAGTAACCGGTGCATCAATTCGGGGTCGGTTTTAAGCGCTTCCATAAACTCCGTTGTGCCCATCAGGAACGATGCAATGTTCAAAGGGCCGCGTGCCACTGCGAACCGAATTTTGTGACCGGCCTGCTCAATCTGCGGCTGCAAGTGCTTCAGGCGCTTGATCACGAACGGCAGGAGTCCATGCTTGCGCGGATCAGGTCTCTCCAGGCGTTCCACCTCCGAAGGGGACAATAGCACTTTCTTGGCAAACGGAAACTCATCCTCACCAAAAATCGAAACCGAGCCAAATGCCGATGGCTCTGTGCACATCCCGTATTCAGACCAGAATCCAGGCAGAAATATCGCATCCGGAAAAGTATGAATTGCCTTCAGATTGTCGCCTAAAAACATTCCGTCATCGGTAAAGTAGTCCAGAATCGTATGTCCTGCCCATTTAGGGAGCCACGGACTATCGATGATAAAAGCCGTGGGAAGCGGACGAACCGTTTCGCCGCGCACCACGGACACGAGCGTATTCCATTGCTGGTCGTTCATAAAGCACCATGTCTTCAAGTGATCTGGATATTGAGTAAAAACATAACACAGAGCCGAATGCCGCATCGAATACAAATACCTGCGTGCCATCGCTAACAAGCAGCTTTTGCAAATGAACGTTATAAGATCTGAGAACTCGTGGCGCTAAAGAAAGGCTATTTTCAATCTTCAAATGCGATGTGATTAGCCGCAAATGTGGCTATCCTTCAAGGTAATTGGAATCAATCCCGAAACTTTATTTAAACGGTGCTATCCGGCAGGTGTCGCGCAGTTTAGCTGACAGGTGCAGAAGTAAGCCGCGAATCCTGGTGCCCGCATGGGCAACGTGCCCGGTGTGCCGCGGCATCATAGACTCCAATCCCGAAGGGGCAGTGACAAAGAGCTTTCATGGACAATCAAAAGCAGACTGCGGTCATCATCGGCGCTGGGCCTGCGGGTCTAACCGCAGCGCTGGAGTTTTGCCGCAGATCGTTCATTAAACCGATCGTGCTTGAATCAACCGATCGCATCGGCGGTATTTCGTGCACGATTCGATATAACGGAAACCGAATCGACATCGGTGGGCATCGCTTCTTCTCCAAGTCCGACAGAGTGCTCGATTGGTGGACAGAAATTATGCCCATCGAAGGCGCTGAAGCGGAAGGCGAGTTCGCCATTCATTATCAAAATCGTCGGCGCTCCATCAAGAATTTGCGAAAGTCGCATCACGGCTCCGCGCCAGATCCTGATTGCGTCATGCTGGTCAGGCCGCGCAAAAGCCGCATTTATTTCCTTCGTTCATTCTTCGATTACCCGCTGTCGCTCTCTGCCACTACGCTGGGGCATCTCGGAATTCGCCGAACCGCACGCATTCTCACCGGTTACATGAAAGCGCAAGTTTCCCAGCGTAAGCCGGAGAAGACACTTGAGGACTTCCTCATCAACCGCTTCGGCATGGAGCTATATCTCACGTTCTTCAAAAGCTATACCGAGAAGGTCTGGGGAGTGCCCTGCAATGAGATATCTGCAGCCTGGGGTGCTCAGCGCATCAAGGGTCTTTCGTTGCGAACCGCCGCGAGCCACTTTCTCAAGAAGTTGCTTCCTCGCGGTAAAAAGTCCAATTCGGATATTCGTCAGAAGAATTCGGAAACATCCCTCATCGAACGCTTTCTATATCCAAAGCTCGGCCCGGGGCAGCTTTGGGAACGCGTCGCCGAAATGGTTGAAGACAGCGGCGGAGAGATTCGAAAAGGATGGCGGGTCGCAGACATCCATGTGAACACTGACGAGGATGGGATCGATCGAGTCACTTCTGTTGAAGCTATCGATCCATGGGGTAGAAAAGTCGAGATCGCTGGTGACTATTTCTTTTCAACGATGCCGGTTCGTGAACTCCTGCGCTCTATTGACGCGGACATCCCCCAGCATATTCAGGAGATTGCGGATGGCCTGGTGTATCGGGACTTTATAACTGTTGGATTGCTGGTGGACAAGTTACTCATCACCGAATCTGATGGATCGCCGATCAAAGACACGTGGATCTATATCCAGGAGCCGGATGTTCTCGTCGGTAGAATTCAGATCTTTAATAACTGGAGTCCGTATCTGGTCCAAGATCCATCAAAGGTTTGGATCGGCCTCGAGTACTTTTGCTATGAGACGGATCCGCTCTGGAATATGTCCGATCCGGAGATCAAAGAGTTCGCCATCCGCGAGGTTGCCAAGATCGGGATTCTTGATGCAAGCGAAGTCCGAGACTCATGCGTATTTCGAGTGCCAAAAACTTACCCTGCGTATTTCGGAACTTACGACCGTTTTGATGAAATCGTGCGATACGCCGACCGATTCGAGAACCTGTTCCTGATAGGTCGCAACGGCATGCATAGATATAACAATCAGGACCATTCAATGCTCACAGCGATGGTTGCCGTAGATAACATTCTCGCCGGCATTACCGACAAGGCAAGCTTGTGGGAGGTCAATACCGAGCAGGAATACCACGAGGAGAAAGAGGCGACCCGGGTACCTGCCGCGGTACCCGCTGTGCCAGCGAGTGCCCTTGATGCTTCCGAAGACGAGAAAAACGTGGCATGAGTGTTCTGCAGTCACTAAATGCGTGTGCAATCAATGATGACGACATTGACGCACTCAATGGGAATCGGGTGCGCCGTCCCGTTTCCGCTATCGACTCATATCCTGTGCGCGCGTTTGTCATTCTGACCTTCTTTTATTTCACCGTTACCTTCAGTCTTTCCTCACTCAAGCTCCTCTGGCTCGACGAACTGATTACCTTGCACATCGCGCGTCTCAGCGGCCCCGCTGCTATCTGGAACGCACTCTGGCAAGGTGTCGATCCCAACCCGCCGTTATCGCATCTCCTCGTCCATTACTCACGAGCAATCTTCGGCGAACACGAATTCGCCTTGCGACTCCCGGCAATGGTTGGTTACTGGGCCGGAATGTTGACTCTCTTCCTCTATCTCAAACGGCGTCTCTCAGCGACATGGGCCTTGGCCGGAACAATCACGCTCATGGCCATGGGAGCGTTCGAATACAGCTACGAGAGTCGCTCATATGGCATCTTCTTCGGGCTCGCAATGGTCGCTTTTTACTTCTGGACGCGAGCAGCGAACGTCAAACCGGCAAACACCTCCCGTCTTGGCGCCCTCGTCGGAATGGCGCTTGCACTGGGCGCAGGAATCTCGACCAATTACTTCGCAGTGTTGGCTTTTCTGCCTATTTGCATTGGCGAGTGCGTTCGCACACTGATCCACACTGCAGGAGTCGTGCGTTCTCACAACGTGCGGGGTTCATGGAGCAGAACGCTGTTTCGCGATTCGATCGATTATCCAGTTTGGATCGCAATCATCATTTCAGGAATGCCTCTCCTGGCCTACCGTCCCATGATCGAGCACTCGATCGCACAGTTTGCGCCTTATGCATGGAACAAGGTGTCGCTCGGACAAGTCGCTGACTCATACACCGAAATGGTGGAAGTGATTCTCTATCCGATACTAGGACTGTTTGTGCTGGGTATGCTTCTTTATCTCTTGCGAGCCTTTGTGTCGAGGCTTTGCACGAACTGCAGGGGCAGAGCAGTGCCGCGCGCACTCGCTCCGATTCTCACCAACTCACTGCGAAAACCCAAGCTCCCCTGGCACGAGGTGGCAGCAATAGCGGCTTTCACGGCCTACCCGCTTCTCGGGTACATCATCGCATCAATTCGCGGTGGCATGCTCTCTCCGCGATTCGTCATTCCCGTCTGTTTCGGTTTTGCAATTGCCGCGACCTTTCTAGCCTTTCATCTATTCGGAAACTTCTCGCGTTCCGGAATTGTTATGCTGGTTTTCGTAACATGCTGGTTTATGTGCCGCGAGAGTTACGTCGGATATTGGTATCAGGAGCAGAAGGAGTGCTTCTATAAAGTAGTAGACCGCCTGCCCTTGGCCGACTCGTTTGTGCCGGCAAACGCTCCTATCGTGATTCCCGATCCGTTGCTCGCACTTACATTCAGACACTACGCGCCCGCGAAGTTTGCGTCGCGGGCTGTGTTCCCTCTGGATTTTCCTGCGATCCGATTCTATCGCCACGATGACTCTCCAGAAGAAAATTTGTGGGCAGGTCGAAGGATCCTCTACCGTCTGCCAATCGAACCCCTCGCTAACTTCGAAAACTCAGCTGGCAGATACTTGATCATTGCGAGTGACGGTAACTGGCTCCTTCAAGATTTGCGTGATCATCACTACGGCTCACATCGACTTGCAATCGATACGCGTGCGCAAGCGATAGGCGGATTTACACCTCTCGCCCATGGCACGCCTGCATTTTACGTGTCAGATGGTCCGGCAACGCCTGGTTCGGCAATGCAGATGGACAATGATAACGATGACGAGGAGTTGTTACCATTCAAAGCTGCAAATGAACTCCCTACCAGCAAAGCCTTGGTTCCAGGTGGAGCTTTCTGAATGGCTTGGTTCAGTGGTCAGAGTACCGCGCATATCAAGGGCCTTCTAACTCACCGATTGTGGGTGTTACTCCTTGTCTGCGCGGTGCTCGTTATCTTCGCGGTTGGCTATTCGAGCGAGCACAATCGCATAACGGTGCGAGTCATTCAACCAGCGTATCGGGAGATGGACGCCACTGTCGCCGCTCAAGGTACGGTGCTGCCGATAAATGACTTTCAAGCTCGAGCGAATTTCTCCGGCGTAGTCGATGAGATTTACGTGCGCGTCGGACAGAAGGTGCATGCTGGCCAAATGCTGGTTGTAGTTCGCGATCAATATGCCGCATCGAGAGTCGCGTCGGCCGAGGCAAATTTGCAGGCCACAGAAGTCAGCAAAGAGAACGTAGAAAGAAGCGGCTCACAAGAAGATCGCATCGAGTTTGCGGCAGACCTGGTTAAGGCGCAAGACGAGGATAAGGCCGCGGCAGCCTCGCTCAAGACTCTCAAGGAGCTTGAATCGCGCGGCAGCGCATCCCATGCCGAAGTTGTTGCGGCTGAACAGCGGCTGAAGGATGCGGATGCAGGTCTGCGTGCCCTGAAGGAACGCACGACGTCCCGCTACAGTGCTACTGACCTCGCCAGTTGGAAGAGACGATTGGCCGCTGAGAAAGCCGCACTGGCAGCGGAGAAAGTGTCCTATGCCAACGCCAATATTCGCTCTCCTATTTCCGGGACGGTGTACGTGATTCCGGTGTCTCACTACGACTTTGTCCCAATGGGCGCGGAACTCCTGCATGTGGCAGATCTCTCGAAGATATATGTCCGTGCCAATTTCTTTGAGCAGGACGTAGCGCAGTTGAGGCAGGGGCAACCGGTCACCATCGCCTGGGATGGCAATCCGAACCGGAAATGGCACGGGCACATCATGGTGAATCCTCTTGCTCTTACTCGATCTGGGGACCTGAACGTAGGGCAAAGTTCGGTGGCGATTGATGATGCGCATGAGGACCTTCCGATCAATACGAACGTGACGGTGACCGTGTTGGTCACCAAGCACAATCATGCTTTAACGGTTCCTCGCCAGGCCTTGCACCGTGAGGACAACGATCCACGTCAGTATGTTTACTGTCTGCGCGATGGAAAACTCATCAAGACCCCCGTTAATATCGGGCTCGTGACTTCATTCGATGCTGAAGTAACATCCGGTATTCAGCCTCACGATGTCATAGCAGTATCCTCAGTTAGTCACAAACCGCTTGCGGCGAATATGCAGGCAAAGGCGGCGGATTGAGCATCAGGACTTCCCATGCAGTTCGATCCGTGTTGCTTGCATCCGTGATTGTGCCCGCAGCGGCCCTGTGCTGCGCGCAATTGCCACTGCAGCAGGCTGTAAATCTTGCAGTCGCAAACAGTCCTCAAGTTAAGGCGGCGCAAAACGACCTCGAGAAGGCCAATGCAAATCTTTCCGTCATGAAAGATATCTATATCCCGAGTGTAACTGCCTCGGGCGGAGTTGGTTACACCACCGGTATCACGCTTTCCGTTCCCACCATCTTCACAGTGAACGCGCAGTCGCTGGTCTTCAGCTTTCAGCAGCGAGAATATGTTCGTGCGGCGCACCAGCAAATAGAGGCGGCCAGGTTGTCGCTGCAGGAAATGTGCAAGCAGGTTCAGGAGGACGTAGTCATCACCTACGTCTCGCTGGATCAGGCGCTCACAGTAGCGAAGGTGCTCGGACAGCAGTATGAATTTGCCAGCCGCCTTGCTGCAATCGACGAGGATCGTCAGCATTCTGGCTTGGAAAGCGAA
>Ga0105238_10001411_pt1 | contig 24068 bp, 26 predicted proteins | sample KBSC34metaG_FD_81526 | JGI IMG/M metagenome (GOLD analysis project Ga0105238, IMG submission 81526) | Corn rhizosphere microbial communities from Kellogg Biological Station, Michigan, USA - KBS C3-4 metaG | ecosystem: Host-associated > Plants > Roots > Rhizosphere > Soil | place: Michigan, USA...
AGGCAAACAGTACCCAGGCTAGCTCGGAGGCCACGAGCGCCCAAGCCGCCGCCAGGATTGCGGCGGCCCGTTCTTCGGCGGCCCGCAGATACCATAATGTCGTTACGAACATACTGCCCCAAATCAAGGCGATTACTATTGATTCCGGCCAGTGCCAAAAAGCCGCGGCCAAGAAAATTGCACTAGTAGCCGCCAATTGCTGCACTCCCGTCGCCCATACCGAGGCCTGATGGCGATGCCGCAGCTGGCGCAGCCAAATTAGCCAGCCGGCATACAGTACGGTCAGGACCAGCTGGGTGCTGACGGGGAACACCGCCTGCCCCAATGGTTGTTTACTTAAGCCCACCAAGATTGCCACACTTAAGCCGATGACGGCGCTGGGACTTCCAGCCAGCAATGCGTCCCAGCTGCGGCCACCGTAAAACCAGGTGATTGCCGTGGGCACCAACACTAACACCATGGCTACGCCGGTATAGTGATAGTGACTGAGTAGCAATACGCCGGCGGCTAAAGCCAACTGTAGTAAGGTAACGAAGAATGTTCGTGGGGTCATGGTTTTGCTGCAGCCGCAGTCGGTGCCAGGTTATAATCTTTCCCTACGATTATAACAATATCCGGCAGTGCTGGCTGCCCCGCCACGGCGGCCGGCTTGGTTTGCTTCACCACGGATGCGTGAAAGCGATTCTGTAAGTATTTGAGGGTATACGGCTTTTTGCCGCCGCTATAGTCGACAATCTGACTGGTAGGGTGGGTTTGATCATCGGCGGTAGTGGTACTTATGACGCGGTAACCGTAGGCGGTCAGTTGTTGGGTGACAGCCGCCCCAAACCCGGAAGTCAGGGTTCCGTTTTGGACCCCAATGGCAGCATCCTCGTGCTTAATGTAACCGTCAATGAAGATGGTGTGGGCTAGCTCCTGAATGGCGGTGTAGTTAAAATCGCCGGCTTTCGGTAGCAAAATTGAGCCAGCGCTCGGGTATTTGCCGGAGTCCACCAGCAGTCCCGTTGGCGTATCATCTAACACCTTGGTTTGCGCCTTACTCATATCAATGCCTTTGACGATCTGCGCCATTTTTTGCAATTCGTTGGGCTGCAAGTCGGTGCGGACATGGTTACCGATGCTATCGATTAAGCCGGTGAGGCGCACCGGGTTGGATAGCGTCGAAGCCTGCAGCGCCTTTTGGCGCAGGGCCTCAAGCAATTGCTGCTGCCGAGCGGCGCGGCCAAAATCATTACCACAGGTGCCATGACGGCAACGAGCGTATTGCAAAGCCAAGGCGCCACTCATGTGGTACTGCCCCGGCGCCAGTTTGAAAGTGCAGTAATTACGCTCATTATCGCAAGGGTACTGACTGTCATAAAGTTGAGTCGTGTTGGTGATATCAACGCCGCCGACGCTATCAACCGCCTGCTTAAAGCCGGAGAAGTCCAGCTGAACATAATAGTGGATTGGTAGGTCGAGAACCCCGGAGACAACCTGCTTGGCTAGCTCCGGGCCACCATCGGCATCGGCCGCATTAATTTTGCTGTAGCCGTAACCAGGAATTTTTACATACAAGTCACGGGGGATGCTGAGCATCGCTACCGTCTTATTTATAGGATCAATGCTCGCCACCATCATAGTATCGCTGAGCGTCCCGCCGTCGTGATTGCCGCCGCCAATGCCTAACAGCAACACGTTGATGCGGCCGTCGCCCTCGCCTTTCAACTTGGTCGGATCCACGGTGCCATGGAGCACCGGCGCACCTCCGGTAGTGTTCTTGGTGACGATGTGGCGGGCAGCCAACACCGCGTGCACCCCCACGACCGCTACACCAACTACCAGGAGCGTTGTAGCGGTCAGAATCGCGCGTTTGGCCGACCAGTGCCGACGCGGCAAGGCCCAGCGAGGCTGATGCAGCGGCGCCGCTACCGGCTCAAGAGGCCGCTGCGATGTTTGGTTCTCCTCCATTGGAAACCAGTATACCGATTCCAACCATAAGCGTAAAGGTTGCCGCTCGGTGCAGAAACCGCTATACTGGGCTGGTAATTTTACGCTATGCAACCTGAACAAACACCCCCCATCCCCCCATCACCTACTCCCGCCCCGATGACTCCCCAGCGCAACCCGGTTGGCAGTCTCATCGGCGCTTTTTTTGATAACTGGCTCATCAGCTGGATCATCATTCCAATAGGTTTGGTGGTGATTTTGCACTTTTTCGTGTTCAGTGCCTTCCACGTAGTTGGCACCAGTATGCTTCCGACCCTCCACAACTCCGACTATTTGATTGTCTCGGAGGTTGATCGCTCACTGGCGCGCCTTCAACACAAGGACTACATTCCGGCCCGCGGCCAAATCATCATCTTCCATTACCCCAAACAGCCGTCACTCGATTTTGTGAAGCGAGTTATAGCCTTGCCCGGCGAGCGGGTGGTTGTGGCCGATTGTAATGTAACGGTTTATAACAATCAGCACCCTAACGGTTTCAATCCCGACGCCGACCCATCACATGCCACTGAAGGCAGCTGCACCGAGGATACCATTGACGAGACGGTGCCAGCCGGCAACATCTTCGTGCTTGGCGATAACCGGACCCCAGGTGGTTCTTCGGACTCGCGCGAATGGGGCTTCCTACCCAGCTATGACATTATTGGCAATGCCGTATTGCGACTGTATCCGTTCAGCGATTTGCGGTTGTTTTAGCCGTCAAAGCGGCTGGGAAGACGACCGTTGCCTTTTGTTTTAAAATCGATACACGCATCTGTGTACTATTTGAGTACTAACATACACGGATGTGTGTATGATCCGTGTATCGATTTTAGGAAGTAGTGAGCTGCTCCTAACTCGGCTTGATTTCCTTGGCGATACGAATGAGTTCGGCGTCGTCTTTATAAGTGATGATGAGACGGCCGCCCTTGGCCGTAGGCTGCAAACCGACGTTAGTTTGCAAATAATCACCTAGCTGCTCGGCCAAGCGAGTTGCCGCAGAGGGCGGTTGGGGACCGGGCGCAACCGCCTTGCCGCCCGCGGTTTTAGTCTTCCCGGGATTGCGCGCAAACGCCTCCGCTTGCCGTACCGTCCAGCCATCTTGAGTTATATGATGTAGTAATTGCTCCTGGGCGGCCGGATCGGCAAGCGCCAGGATTGCCCGACCATGGGCCTCGCTAATAATACCGGTTGCCACTGCGTCGCGGGCACCTGCAGGCAACTGCAGTAGGCGCATAGCGTTGGCAATCGTGGACTTGGCTTTGCCGACGCGCTCACCGATTTGATCGAGCGTCAGGTGAAATTCATCGGCCAGCTGGCGATAGGCCGCACCGGCCTCTATCGGATTAAGATCGGCGCGCTGGACGTTCTCGATGAGCGCCAGTTCCAACTTCTGCTGCTGACCGTAGTCGCGTACAATGGCCGAAATCGTTTTCAGGCCAGCCAGCTTGCTAGCGCGCAAGCGGCGCTCGCCGGCCACCAGCTCGTAGGCGCCGCCGCCCACGTCGCTGACCACAATGGGCTGCAGCAAACCGTGCTCAGCAATCGAGGCTCCCAGCTCCGCCAAGGCTTTGTCCTCAAAATGAGTTCGGGGTTGGTGCGGGTTGGGGCGGATCTTGGATGGATCCAGCTGTTGGACCGCATCGGTCGGCTGCGCCGGCTGCACCGAAGCCGGCATGTCGGCAGTTACTTCGGTGGGTATTAGCGAGTCAAAGCCTCGCCCGAGGCCGCGCTGCTTACTCATGCCGTCACCGCTTTGGGCTTGGCCTGTACCCGTTTGGTAACCTCTTTGGCTAGTTTCTTATAGCTGCGGCCGCCCTTACTGCGATGGTCGTAGTGGGTAATCGGTTGCCCGAAGCTCGGCGCCTCGGCCAAGCGCACATTGCGGGGAATAATCGTATCGAAAACTTTGTCCGGAAAGTGGCGTTTGACCTCCTCGTAAACCTGAGCGCTGAGACTGGTGCGACCGTTATGCATGGTTACGACTACGCCCATGAGCTCGAGGTTAGGATTGAGCGCTTGGCGGACCCGGCCAACCGTCTGCATTAGCTGACTGAGGCCTTCTAGGGCGTAAAATTCGGCCTGCACCGGAATAATCAGCGAGTCCGCGGCAACCAGCCCATTAACGGTTAATAAGCCGAGTGACGGTGGGCAGTCAATTAAGACGTAATCATAGGGTAGATCGGCCAGCGCCTGCTTCAAGCGAAACTCGCGCTGCGGCGTATTCACCAGTTCAACTTCGGCGGCGGCTAACACCGGCGCGGCTGGCACTACCACGACACCGTTAAAGGTGGTGAGGAGCGCGGCTTCGTGCATGTGGCGCTGGGTCATTAAAATGTCGTATAAGCTAGTATCGATCGCCTGCTTATCAATTCCGAAGCCGCTGGTGGTGTTGCCTTGGGGGTCAAGATCGACGACCAGTACCTTAGCCTTGGCTTTAGCCAAGAAGGCAGCCAGGTTAATGGTGGTAGTGGTCTTCCCCACTCCGCCTTTTTGGTTGGCAATAGCGATTACGTGTGCCACGAGTTCCTCTTCATATCATAACCATTTTATCATGGAGTGGGCAGGGGTGTCGCAATCGCCACCACCCGCTGCGTTTGGCGAAAGTCGTTGCAGCTGTACAGGGTGAGACGCGGGGTGGCTGTCGGGTTGAGGATAGCGACATCGTTCTGCGGTACTACTTCCATTTGGGTGACCTGATAGACGGTGCGTTTACCCAGCCAGTCAATAGCAATGGCATCGCCAGGCGCCAGTTTGTCGAGGCTATACAGGGTTGAAGTGTTGGGCGGGAGGTACCGGAAGCGGTGGCCGGCGAGTACGAAGTTTCCTTTGGTTAGGTTTCCCGTTTGATGCCAAACGCCTTCGTTTTTGTCGAGCACCTTCAGGTTTGAACCCTCGATAATCGGCGTATTAACCCCGATTTTAGGGATGATAACGCGGTTATCAGTAATCGGAATAACGTTGGCAGCGGTAGCTGCCGCATTCGGTGCACCCTGGGAAGACCCGGTGGTATGGGCGGAGACATTACCTAAGCTGACCGCCGGAGCCGGATGCCACTTTTGCCACTGAAACACGGCTGCCGGCCATAGTGGATAAATAAATACCGCGGCCGCAACGGCAAAAACGGTCCATAAACCCGCCAAAACGAGCCGGGGCGGGCGCTTTGGACGCAAGCGCGACGCGCCTACCGGTTTGGCGGTGAAAAACATCGTACCAACGCTGGCCCCGGGTTTTACGGGGCTGCGCTTGCAGATGCGACGCTTGGGGTCATAGCGGTACAAGTAGTCCCCTTCGGCCCACATGCTGGTCGGGGTAAAAGCGGCCGGTTCACGAATCGGACGCCCGAGCTGTAATCGAGGTTTAGTGGGTGGCATAGCGGCGGCGTATCCAAACGATACCGGCCGCGGCCATTATCATCACCACTAAGCTGGCTGCGCTCGTAGCAACGGTGTTGTCACCGGTAGCGGCAAGGTTCTTGGATGGAGCCGGAGCTGGAGCCGGAGAAGGCGTAGCGGCACTGCTACTGGAGGCTGGTGGTGGACTGGCAGCTGGTGGTGGACTGGCAGCCGGCGAAGGCGTGGTATCGGCGGCGGTAGCCGGGTTAACAGTCAAGGCAATCGCGGTCGCAGTACTGGCAACGCCAGCGGCGTTCGCAGCCGTAATACTGAGTTGGTGCTGGCCGTTGGGAATATCGGTACTCGGAGTAACCGTCCAAGCACCTGAGGCATCAGCCGTAGCCGTAAACTTCTGCGAGTCAGGGCTGACCGCCACCGTAATCGTAACACCGGGATCAGCCTTACCAACGATCGGTGGCCGGTTAGAAGTCACAACGGTCGGATTGGCCACAGCGACACCGCCGATAGTGCTGACGGTTGGAGCCGTTGGGGCGGTTGCATTCACGGTAAAGGCAGTTGCATTGGCGTCGCCACCAAATACCACCCAACCACTCTGCTTACCCCCGGCGGTGTCACGAACCTGCCAGTGGTAAGCACCATTTTTGAGCACGTCGCTGGTCACACTGAGCTGCATATTGCTACTGGCAGTCACGGCTTTACCCGTGGTCGTCGCCTCCCCGGTGAAAGCGGTACCAGCTGGCTCAATCTCAACTTCCGGGGTGAGCGAACCGCTGTTAGCGCTGGTGTGGACATTAAATTTAAAGGTTACCTTTGCGTCCTTGGTGGTAGCTCCGGCGTCCAAGCTGGCGCCACTACTATCCACTTGGCTGAGGTTGGTGGGTGTCACTGGTGTTACCGCTACGCTTGGCGGCGCTGTTGCCGGCTGGGAGCGATGCGTCCACCACCAGTAACCGCCGCCAGCGGCCGCAATCAGTAAGAGCAAAATAAGGAATATTGTCCGTCCTTTGTGGCTCTTGCCACCAGTACTACCATCGCCACCAGAGGTAACGAGAGGCGATGGTTTATTGACGTTGGTGGGCGTTGGAGCCGGTCGCGGCGCTGGGGGCGGGGGCGGCATGGGTACCGGAGTTTCGGGCTTTTTGGACTGAGCTGCAGCTACATACGAAGCCGCCTCTTGAGATGGGCCGTTAGCTGGTGTCGGGGTTGCCCCTTGGGAGTGAAAAGCCGTCGCATCAGGACCATACGAACCGGCGGCTCCTTTGAGCTGCTGATTACTTCCGGTATTATGCAGCAAATCGAGCCGCGGATTGTTGATAGGATTAGCTCCGGATTGGATTGGATCCATTGTCCACCTGATTACACTATTAAACCCATAATAGCTTCAAGCACAAGCACAATGCAAGGGTTTAGTGCATAAGATCAAGCGCTTAGGCGGCGACGGGGGTCTTTTTGGGTGCGGCCGGAGCTTTCTTGGCAACTGCAGCCTTCGCAGCCGGCGCCTTGGCAGTCCCGATAGCGGTGATCTTGATCCGGCTGTAGCGCTGCCGATGGCCGGTCAACTTCTTGACCCGCTTCTTGGGCTGAAACTTCAGCACCTTCAGCTTGTCGCCTTTGATCATTTCAACCACATCTGCCGTCACGGATACACCCGCGACCACAGGAGTGCCGACAGTCACCTTCTCGCCATCAATAATCAGGAGCGGCTCAAACTTCAGAATTTTGACATCATCGCCCACCAGATCAACTTCCAGGATCTGGCCAGGTGACACCAGGAATTGGTGGTTTCCGCTGCGGATTACTGCTTGCATAACTCGCCTAGTATAGACAAAAACGCCCCATCTGTAAAGAGTGGCGCATTGTATAGCTTAGAGGAACGAGCGATATTCCTTCGGAAGCTCAATATTGAACTTTTTACATAGTGCCAAAACATCCTGAAAGTCTTTTTCTTTAAGCTCGTATCCCGAATGAAATTTAACTGCATCTTCAGCAGAAACACATTTCACACGAAAACCACCGATAACCCCCTTACCAGTTAGGGCAGATTCGGGGTACTTTTCCCCGTTTTCGGGCGGCCCATAAATTCCGTCACCATTCTGGTCGATATTGATTACGTGGACATCGACCTCTAAACCAGAATTGTCTGTCAAAATAAAGTTCCACGGACGCGCATGCGCTTCCCCTTTTTCCCTAAAGCCGCGAGTTTGTAATGTCTCCATCAATTTATGAAGATCATTTTGTTGAATCGCAATATCCAGGTCTTTGTGCGACCGCGACTGCTTACCGAGGAGTGCGTCGACACCCCACCCGCCATCAACCCACACATCAATACCGGCTTCGTCAAATGCTTGAATAAGTTTAGTCACCCGTTGGACTGTCATTTTCTGACCTCCCGCCATATTTTACGTCCCGAACTCGATCTTCTTTCGCCGCACCGCAATCGATTCCAATAATCCTATGGCGAGCAGTGACACCAGCAAACTCGTTCCACCATAAGAAATAAATGGCAGCGGAATACCGGTTACGGGCAGGAGGCCGACGTTCATGCCGATATTAATAAAGACGTGGAAGAGCAGCATCGTAATGATGCCGGCGGCCACAAACATGCCGAAGCGATCCTCCGCGCGGGCAGCGATCAGGACAGCGCGCAGCAGCAAGGCGGCAAATAGTACCACCACCAGCATCCCGCCAATGAAGCCCAGCTTTTCGCTCAACACCGCAAAAATAAAGTCGGTTGGTTGCGAGGGCAAGAAGTTCAACTGGCTCTGCGAACCGGCATCGAGGCCGCGCCCAAACAGCTGCCCGCTTCCCACCGCAATCGTCGATTGCACAACGTTATAACCAGTATGTAGCGGATCAGCAGTCGGGTTCACAAATACCGCCAGGCGCGAGCGCTGATAGGGTTTGAGGTGCGGGATAATCAGCGGGATCGCCAACACCGCCGTCACCGCCATGCCGCCTAGGTAGGTCCAACGAACGCGTGCGACCACCGCCATTACCACCCAAATCGCCCCCAACACCAACGCGGTTCCGAGGTCGGGCTGCAACAGAACCAGACCCATCGGTATCAGCACATATATGAGCGAAATAATGAGGTGGCGCGGCTTATCGATAAAGTCATAATTAGCGCTAAAGTACTTTGCCAACACCAGGATGACCACCAGCTTGGCGAACTCCGAGGGCTGGAATTGGAAAGCGCCAAAGTTGATCCAACGCGTGGCCCCTAGGGCGCTTTTGCCGAGCACCAGTACGGCGATGAGGCTCAGTATCATCAGGGCGTAGAGCACGGGCGTGAACCGACTCCAGCCCCGATAGTCACTGCGGGCTGCCACAAACAGTGCAATCAGGCTGATGACTGCAAAGATGATCTGGTTTTGGGCCTTTACCGGGGCTACCAGGCTGGCGGCTTTAAACGAAGTCGAGTAAATGACAATCAGCCCGATGATGGTCAGCAGCAGTGCCAAAACCAGCAGAATCCAGTCGAAATTTTTCCAGAAGCGTGATTTGAACATTGGAATCTATTATAGGGGAAGTTGCGGCGGGGCACATTATGGTACAGCGATTTTCGATACACGGATCATACACACATCCGTGTATGTTAGTACTCAAATAGTACACGGATGTGGGTATCGATTTTGGAAGGAAGTGTCGTCTGTCTAGAGTTTCTTGAGGGAAATTTTCATTTCGGCTTCGCCCAACTTCACAGTCGTTTCGTAGCCGCCAGCAAGCTTCTCGCTAACTTTATTGGCCAGTGTTTCCGCCGCAATCGTCTTTGAGTGCTCTTTAACGGCCTGTGCTAACTCTTTATCGTCAGTATCTAGTGCCAACTCAATCCGATCCTCCACCGCCAAACCAGACTTCTTGCGAAAGTCTTGCACCTGCCGCACCACATCGCGCATCATGCCCTCGCGCGCGAGCTCGGGAGTGATGGTAGTGTCGAGCTCCGCTCTAATATGAGCCATATTGCCAATCTGTTGGTCACCACTACGTTCGAAAATCAATTCCTTGACGTTAAGCTCTTCCCGGATAATCGAACCAAATTGATTCGCTCGGGAGTCTTCGGGATCTAAGGTGTCCCAGATTGTTGCTTTTGCTAACGGTTGACGGACTTTAATACCAAACTGGGCACGCTGTGCAAGGCCGATGGTAATAGCCTCTCGCACATAGTCCATGTCGCGTATTAGGGGATGCCAGCTATCCTTGGGTGCAGAAGGCCAATCGCTCAGGTGCACACTCGGTGGCATCTCCATGCCGGTGGTCAGCTCGCGCCACAGCCGATCGGCCACGAACGGACTCCAGGGCGCCAAGAGCTGGGTGATCCGAACGAGCGCGTAATGCAGCGTGGCGTAGGCGGCCCGCTTGTCGCCATCATCCTCGCTCTTCCAGAAACGACGGCGACTGCGGCGCACGTACCAGTTAGAGAGGTCGTCAATCAGTTCTCGCAGCGGTCGGACAGCCCGAGCGATCTGATACGCGTCGGCCTGCTCGGTCATCTCGGTAATCGTTTGATTGAGTCTAGCTAGGAGCCAGGTGTCGAGCACGTTATCGGATTTAGGCTCAGCCAAAGCCTTCCCCGGCTTCCATCCGTCAATCTCGGCGTAGGTAGTAAAGAAACTATGGACGTTCCATAAGCGCAGAAAAACGTTGCGCTGGACATCGGCTAGAGCCTCGTCGGCAAACCGCACACCCTCGCCGGCCACCACTGGGCTACTCATCATAAAGAAGCGCAGCACGTCGGCACCGTAGCGGTCGAAGGTCTCGCTGAGAGGAGGATAATTCTTCAGCCGCTTGCTCATCTTTTGGCCGTCGGCGGCTAGCACCAAGCCGTTCACGACCACATGCTTATAGGCCGGCTTTTCAAATAGCGCTGTCGCCAGCACGTGCAAGGTATAAAACCAGCCGCGGGTTTGATCCAGCCCTTCGGCAATGAAATCGGCGGGAAAGGCGCTGTCAAAATCGGCTTTGTGCTCAAAGGGATAATGATCCTGGGCGAAGGGCATGGCACCGGATTCGAACCAGCAGTCGAGGACTTCTTCGACCCGGCTATAGGTCTTGCCGTCCCGAATGATTTTGACTTTGTCGATTGCCGGCCGATGCAGGTCGGAGGGCACATCGCCACTCAGCTCCTTGAGCTCATCCAGGCCGCCGATCACGATAATATCTTTGGGGTCGTCATCGTTGCGCCAGATCGGCAGCGGGTTACCCCAAAAGCGATTGCGCGAAATCCCCCAATCGCGGGCGTCCGCCAGCCAGTTACCGAACCGCCCCTCTTTAATGTGCTCCGGCACCCAACTCACCTCTTCATTATTTTTTACCAGATTCTTGACCAGTTTGGTGACACGGATATTCCATGTTGGGGTGGCAAAATACATCAACGGTCGATCACAACGCCAGCAAAACGGATAGGTGTGGGTAAAGGTCTCGGCGGCAAAAATCCGCCCCTGCTTAGTTAAGTCTTCGATAATCAGCGGGTCGGCGTCCTTAAACCACAGCCCGGCAACGGACTCGAGGCCCGGCTCCTTTTTCAGCGCATCCACCATCCGCCCAAAGCCGTCGACGCTTTCGATCAACGGCAGCCCCAAGCGCTGCCCCATCGCGAGGTCGGTCTCGCCGTACCGCGGCGCCACGTGCAGGATACCGGTACCGTCTTCCAGATCGACCGAGTCGTCGGTATAGACACGGTAAGCCTTGGCTTTTTCTTCCTTGGTAATGCTGTGAACCGGATACAGCGGCTCGTAGGTTGCGCCGACGCAGTCCTTACCCTTCTTGGTGTTAAGGATCTTGTATTCCATCTTTTTCAGATCAAGAACGCTCAGTCGCTGCTTAGCCAGGATCAGCTTTTCGCCCCGTTTCCAGCCGTCGCCAGCGTCGAGTAGCTCCACCTAGACGTAGTCGGCAGCCGGGTCGACGGCCAAGGCGGCGTTGGCGGGCAGTGTCCAGGGAGTGGTTGTCCAGACCAGGAATGATTTGTCGGCATGACCAACCAGCTGAAACTTCACATACACGCTCGGATCCGGCGTGTCATCTTTATAATTCTGGTTGACTTCGAAGTTCGATAGCGGCGTGGCACAACGCGGGCAGTACGGCATGCTGCGGAAGCTTTCGTAGAGCAGCTCCTTCTCATGCAATTGCTTTATCGCCCACCACACGCTCTCGATATAGTCGGGGTCGAGCGTGGCGTAGGCGTTCTGCTTGTCGGCCCAGCGCCCGATGCGATCAAAAAACTCTTCCCACTCCGTGCGGTATTTAAAGACCGAGGCGCGGCAATCCTCAATAAATTTCTCCACACCGTAATCGTAAATTTCGCGTTTGCCCTTCAGTCCCAGCTCTTTTTCAATTTCATATTCTACCGGCAAACCGTGGGTATCCCAGCCGTTGCGGCGCGGCACCAGGTACCCGCACATAGTTTTGTAGCGGGTAATTGCGTCCTTGATCGTAACCGGGACGACATGGCCGTAATGCGGCAAGCCGTTGGCAAACGGCGGCCCATCGTAAAAGCTAAACCGCACAGCAGACTTGCGGTTCTCCAAACTCTGGGCAAATGTGCCTTCTTTTTCCCAGGTTTTTAACATGTCCTCTTCGAATTGGGGGAAATTGGCCGTAACTGCTTTTTTCATTAAGTCTTTAATATCTCCTGAAATGTTGCCATGAATATACTATACGTTGAAAATCGGTACACACATCTGAGTACTATTTGAGTACTAACCTACACACATCATACACACATCTGTGTATGACTTTAAGGATAGAGGGTCGGGTCCGGGGCTAACGCTGGCTTTACCCGGTCAGGACGCGGTTCGCAAGCTCGGCTAGCAACTGTAAAATCACAAACGCCACCAGCGGCGAGAAGTCGAACATCTGGCTCTTGGGCAGTACGCGGCGGATCGGCAGCAGCACCGGCTCGGTCAGCTCTACCAGTAAGCCACCGAGACCGCCGGTCGGATGGGGGTTAACCCAGCTTAAGATCACCCGCCCCAGCAACAAAATATTGTAGACAAACACGAACAGGTTAATGAAATTGACGAATACCGCGATACCCATTAGCCGCTGGTTCGATATAGGCCACTGACAACGTCGGCCGGTGGCAGCGGCATCCCTTGCCAAATTTGTACTGCCCGCCCGTCATTATCGGTCAGCAGCAGCGCCGGCCGCTGGGTTAAATCGTAGAGCTCGCATAACGCCACCCCGTCGCGGCTGTCGGCATCGACCAATTCCGGCTCAATCCTTAAGTCTGCCAAGCGCCGTCGCAAATAATCAATATCGGTATCGGCCGGGGTATTTCGGGTATAAAACAAGCGCAAATTCATGATGGCTTTATTATAGCAAAAGGTTGGGGGTCGGTAGCACCGAGCTTATACCGGCGTACTGCGAGCCTTGAGGCGAGCCAGCTCGCGCTCAAACGACGCCACGTCACTAAAGGCGCGGTAGACGCTGGCAAAGCGCACGTAAGCGACGTCGTCCAAGGTCAGCAACCGGTCGATCACGATCTCGCCGATGTCGCGTACCGGCACCTCCGGCTCCCCCAGCGCCCGCACGGCTTGTTCGATTTCGTTGGTAATCGCCTCTATTTGGTCGACCGAGATCGGCCGCTTTTCACAGGCGCGGTAAATGCCGCCGGCAATTTTGTCGCGGTTAAACGGCTGGCGGCGGCCGTCTTTCTTGATTACCGTTAGCGGCGGTTGCTCGATCCGTTCATAGGTCGTAAAGCGAGTGGCGCAGTCTAGGCACTCGCGGCGGCGGCGGATCGAGGCGCCGTCGTCAAGATCGCGCGACTCCATTACCCGCGAATTTTCCCCTTCACAGTTTGGGCATTTCATCTGGGGGTACCTCCTACTTCTTCGAGTTCTTGCGACGAATGAAGGCCGGAACGTCGAGGTCGTCCTCATCGTAGTTGCTGCCGCCATGGCCGCTAACGGCGCGGCTGGCGCGTTCAATCAGCGATTTGGCAGTATTGCGGGCGGCGCCGGTTCCGGCGGCGGCCCGGGCCTTACGGTCGACCGTGACCGGCTCTTTGGCGGCAGCTTTATCATCTGACTTGGCTTTAGTTTCGACGGCAACCGCTTCATCGCCCTCAACTTCCGGCTCAATCGAGTTTACCGACGGCTTCACCGGCTCATCGAACAACGATCCCGCGTCATCGATATCAATTTCGGCCTTGTCGTCATCAAAAGCCGGTTTCTCATCTATAAACGGTCCGGTACTGAAACGGTTAGCCACCGGCTCACGGGTGGGCTCGGGTAATGGCTCATCCTCAATTTCCGCCGGCAGCCGACTAGCCGAAAGGGTTTCCAATTCATCAGCCACGCTTTGGTTCGCTACCGCCGGCCGATCAACCGGTTGAAAGATTGGGCGCTGGGGGCGCTCTTCGTTATCAAAACCGGTTGCCACCACCGTAATCTTAATGTTGTCATCCATCGTCTCATCGAGCACGGCCCCAAAAATGATATTGGCGTCGGCATCAACGGCCTCGGTAATGGTTTTAGCGGCTTCATCGATCTCGTGCATACTCATGTTGCGGCCGCCGGTGACATTGAATAAGACACCTTTGGCGCCCTCAATGTTAACTTCTAACAGTGGCGAATCGATGGCCAGTTTAGCGGCCGTAACCGCCCGGTTATCACCTTTGGCGATGCCGATACCCATCAGGGCCGATCCGGCATCTTGCATGATCGACTTAATGTCGGCAAAGTCGAGGTTGATCAATCCGTGCACCGTAATCAGGTCGGAAATACCCTGGACACCCTGTTGCAGTACGTCATCTACAACCTTAAACGCATCCAGGAGCGAGGTTTTGCGGTCAATCATATCAAGCAGGCGGTCGTTGGGGATGACAATAAGCGTATCGACATTATCGCGCAACTCTTCGATGCCCTTAACAGCTTGAGCCATTCTACGTTCGCCTTCAAAGGTAAACGGCTTGGTCACAATCCCAACCACCAGGGCCCCGGCTTTACGAGCCGCCTCCGCCACAATCGGCGCTGCACCAGTACCGGTACCGCCGCCCTCACCCGCGGTAATAAAAACCATATCGGCGCCCTTCATTAGCTCCGAAATCTCTTTTTGACTCTCTTCAGCGGCCCGACGGCCAATGGCCGGATCAGCGCCGGCACCAAGGCCACGGGTCAGGTTCTGCCCGATGTGCAGCTTTTGCTGGGCCCGGGAATGATGTAATGCTTGCGCATCGGTATTAATTGCTACGAACTCGATACCCTGCAGCTTTGACCCGATCATGCGCTCGATGGCCTGATTGCCGCCGCCGCCGCAACCGCACACTTTAATGCGCGCAAAGGTTTGAATTTCGGGAAGAACCTCAGCCATATATTTGTATACTCCTTACCACAACTCACGGCCATTACCTGTGCGCCGCTATGCGTTTCAGTCTAGCGATAGCGGTTTTAAAATGCAAATTATTTATACATTAAAAATGGGAGATATAATGTGTACACATTTTGTATTCAATGTAATGAATAATTACGGGAGGAGGTTGCGTAGCGTCTTGCGAATGCGATCGACGGTGTCGCCGAGGCGATCGGCAGAATGATCGCTGGTTCCGGCGTGGGCCATATTCTCCAACATCAGCCCTACCGGTGCGGCAAAGGCGGGGTCGCTGACTTTATCAATCAATCCGCTCAAATCCGAAGGTTGTCCAATAGTAACCGGCAATTGCAAAACGTGCTTGGCCAGCTCTTCAATACCCGGCAGCTTAGCCCCGCCACCGGTCAGCACCACCCCTGCTGGTAACATGCCATCTTTGTCGGCCTTGGCCAGCTCTTTGCGTACCATGGCAAAGATTTCCTCGAGGCGTGCCCCGGCAATATCATTGAGATCGCGGCGCAGCACTACCCCTTCAGAGCCTAATTCCTCGATGCGAAGCTTGTCGTTGCCGCCGCTTTTGTTCAATGAAATCTTAACGTGAGCACGTTTAATCTTCTCGGCAATTTCAATATCGGTACGCAAACCGATCGCCAGGTCATTAGTGATATGACTGGCGCCCACCGGCAGCACGCTGGATGATAATATTTCACCGTCTTCATAGACTGCAATCCCGGTAGTGCCACCACCAATATCTACAACAGCCACCCCCAGCTCCATCTGTTTCTTAGTAAGAACGGCGCGGGCGGCGGCCAACGGCACCATGACTTGTCCTTCAATATCAATCCCCGCTTGGTATACCGCCCGTTGTAAATTTTTAATAGCCGGCGTTGCGCCAGTCACAATATGAGCCTCGACTTCCAATCGCACCCCATTCATGCCCACCGGGTCCTTAATATTGGTCTGGCCGTCCACTGTAAATGAACGGGGAAACATTTGGATAATTTCTCGGTTCGGGGGCATCTGCACAGCGGTCGCGGCCTCTTCGGCCCGACGCACGTCCTCGATAGCAATCTCCTGGTCGGCCCGGCCCACCGCAATTACGCCGGTGGAGTTCAAACTGGAAACGTGGGCACCATCGATATTAATGGTGGCGTGGTCGATGGCAATGCCGGAGATACGCTCGGCCTCATCGACTGCCGCTGTAATCGAGGAAACCGTTTCCTCAACATCTACTACAACACCTTTGCGCATGCCCTCGGCCGGCGCAACCCCCACGCCGATCACGCTCGGATGCGACGCCGATTCTTCCTGCAGGCCGACGACACAGCAGACCTTGGTGCTGCCGACATCAAGCCCGATATAAATGTCATCTTGGCGGGTTGTGGCCACTGGGTGGGGATTTCCTTAAACTACTGATTATTATAGTGCTTACGGTTATCTGCCGCAAGCAGGGCGTGAACACCACAGCGATTCGGCGGCTGAACACTATTTATGCTACATCGCGCGCGCTGCCAATGGTGAGTACAAAAATAGTATACCATTGGCGCGGGGTCAGGCTCGCGTGAGAATCTCCGGCGGTCCTTGCGGCGTGATGAGGACAGTATGTTCGAATTGGGCGGCCAAAGAATGATCTTTGGTGACGATGGTCCAGCCGTCGCGCAAGACCTCGATACCCGGCTGCCCCAGGCACGCCATCGGCTCAATCGCTATGGTCATACCCGGCTTGAGGGTGGCACCGGTACCGGATGACCCCAGGTTGGGGATATGGGGATCTTCCCATAAATCATAGCCAACTCCGTGGCCGGCCAGCTCCTTGATGATCCCCAGATTGGCTGAACGCAAGTGGCGCTCGATGGCGGCGGAGATGTCCCCAATGCGATTGCCTGCCCGTGCCCTGTCGATACCGAGTAGCAACGCCTCCCGGGTGACCTTAAGGAGACGCCGGCCGTTGTTGTCGACAGCGCCAAGTGGTACGGTCACTGCCCCATCTGTCACCAATCCGTCGAGCGTGATACCCAGATCCAACCCCACCAGATCGCTCTCCTGAAGCACCCGCTTCCCGGGAATGCCGTGCACCACTTCGTCGTTGATAGATATGCAGACGGACTTAGGAAAGCCTTCGTGACCCATAAAGGCCGCCTTGGCGCCGGTTGCCTTGATCTCGGCCGCCGCCATGTCATCCAGCTCTAAGGTGGTTATACCCGGCTTGAGAGCTTCCGACAGTGACGTGAGCACACTGCCGAGAATCTGGCCACCCCGGCGCATCGACTCGATTTCGGCGTCCGATTTAATCGTAATCATATCAATTGATCAGGTGTGGCAGGAATACCGCAAACCCGATGGCTATCGCCCCGAGGGCAGTTACCAGCACGGCCCCGGCGGCAATATCCTTCACGATCCGTACCTGCTCGTTATGGCCGGGCTCGATCAGATCCAGGGTTTTCTCGAGAGCCGTATTAAAGACTTCGGTGGTAAACACCAGAATGATGGCAAAAACAACGGCCGCCAGCTCGGCATTGGAGATACCCAGGAGCACGCCCAACAGCAGCGCCGCGACCGCAAATACCAGATGGATGCGAGCGTTGCGCTCAACCCGTATTACGAACACCACCCCCATGAAGGCGGTGTAAAGGCTGCGACCAAAGGTGGCTATTCGTCCCATGTGTACTCCTGTTTAGGCAGGCCGGCGCTTTCGAGAATCTCATCCTGTAGCTCCTGGAGCCTGCGGCGCTGGGCGGCGGTTTGGTGGTCGTAACCAAGGACATGCAGCAAGCCGTGCAGGGCTAAAACCGCTACCTCCTCATCTGCCCCGATGCCGGCCTCCCGCGCCTGACGAGCCGCGGTTTCCTGACTGATGGCGATGTCGGCCAGTTCTCCTTCCGGCGCGACATCTGACCCGGTCTCGACGCCAGAGTTTTCCTGATAATCAAAGGTTAATACGTCGGTAACATAAGCATTACCGGTATACTGTTCATTTAACGCCGCTATCTTGCTGTCGTCAACTAATTTCAGGTTAACACTCCCGCTCGGCATAGTGATACCAGGTTGGGCCTGCAGGGCGGCCAGGACCCGCAGCACCGTGTCGCGCTGGCCGGACTCCCAGTCATCGATAAACGTCAGCGCAAAGGCCATCTAGGTCAGCTTCTGGCGGACCAACTGGGAGACGGCAGCACCGTCAGCCTGGCCGGCAGCCCGTTTCATCACCTCGCCGATGACGACGCCCATCTGGGCCGGCGTAGCCGCCGTCTCAGTTATAACGGTGTCGACCAGCACAGTCAGCTCGGTCTCACTCATCTGTTGGGGCAAATATGTCTCGATGACGGCGAGCTCCTGTTGTTCGGTGTCGGCCAAATCATCACGTCCGCCCTGTTTGAACTGGGCAATCGAGTCCTTGCGCTGTTTGGCCTCCCGCTGGAGGACCTTGAGAACCTCGGGCTCGCTCAGATCGTGGCCGGCCTTAATCTGCTCATTCTTGATCGAGTTCTTCAGAAGACGGAGTACGCCGGTGCGCGCCGCCTCCCCTTCTTTCATCGAGGAGGCTAGGTCGGTGTCGATTTGATCTATAAGTGCCATTAAAGTCCGTATTACCGATACATAGCTTGGCGGGCTTTGGCGGCTTTGCGCGCAGCCTTGCGGATGGCGATTTCGCGCTGTTCGCGCTTGGTCAGCGGCTTTTCAAACTGGCGCTTGCGCCGCGCCACACCGAGGACGCCCGATTGCTGCACCTTCTTATTGAAGCGCCGCAACATATTTTCTAATGATTCCCGATCATCCTTGCGGGTTACCTGAAGCAAGTGTGATTACCTTCCTCTTATCTGAACTAACCTGACTATAATACCGGATATGGTGGCCGAGCACAAGATAGGCTGATCTGGGCGCCGGTTAGCCAGCAATTAGTCGGCTAACAGGTGGATATGGAGGTGGTCGATCTCTTGGCCAGCTTGGCGTCCGACATTGACTTGGAGACGATAGGCGCCGCTGACACCCTGGAGACGAGCCACGGTTTGGATAGCGGCAATCAAGCCCGGCGCCATCGCCGGCGGAATATCGTCAAAGCTGCCCGTATGCTCCTTGGGAACGATCAACAGATGGAGACGGGCTTTAGGGTGGATATCGGGGAAGGCGGCAAATTCGGGGGTCTCCCAGATGACGGTAGCCTCGTCATGGGCTAATTTGCAAAATAAGCAATCGGGGTTCATATCTACAGATTAGCACCAGATAGGGCTTTCTGGCAATTTTTCAGCTTTTTACGCTAAAACTACTTGACAAAGCGCTTATACTTTGGTATTATATGCGGCGGTAATGAAACAGCTCGTCTATTTGAGGCGAGCTTCTTTTATTGCTAGGGCACCTTATAAACGTCGGTATGGCAGCAATGCCAGCGACAGAGACGATGTCCTCTGGCTCTGATCACTTAAGACGATCACCAGGAGCCGAATGGGAGAAAGGAGTTCTCTATTCCCCCATGCTGTACCAGCTTCACCGGTTGATGGTCATTGCGATGATCCTCATTAACCCGGTCCGACTGGCGGCTGCCATTCCGGTAGCCATCCCCGCCACGGCTCACGCCCAGGCGGTCCACACAAGCGCACCTTACAATGTGACCTTAGATACGACCAAGCTTCAGCCGGTAACCGTTCAGGCTGCTCCCCAGCCGAACTTCGATACCGACGTGCTGGCGCCGTTGCAGGTGGCTCAGGCCGCCGAGGCCCAGGCTGCTGCTGCGGCTGCGGCTCAGGCTGCAAGTGCTGCTAAGACAGCGCGGGTTGCGGCGCGGAAGGCTTCAGCCACCAAGGTGGTGGCTCCGGCTTCGGGCGATGCGTTTGCTCAGCTACGGTACTGTGAGGCCGGTGGTGACTATACCCGTAACTCGGGTAACGGTTACTACGGCGCTTACCAGTACAGTATCGGTACCTGGAGTAACTATGGCGGCTTTGCCCGTGCTGACTTGGCTCCGGCCGCGGTTCAGGATGCTAAGGCTGCTGCCGACGTGGCCGCTCGCGGTTGGTCGGCTTGGCCTGCCTGTTCCCGCAAGCTGGGTTTATAACCAGCTAAGGCTCCACACCAAAAAGCCCCCCGTTTGGGGGCTTTTTGGTGCTCTGTTCCCGGGTCCGCGACGAACACAGACACATTTAATATTTGTGTATTAGCATGCTAATTAGCACGCTAGGACTCAATTATGAAAGGTGAATGCTTGTAAGCTTATGTATGATTCTTCGCATCGTAATCGTAACCAAGCCCTGAAGTTGGTTCTCGACCTGCACCAGGCTGACCTCCAGCTCACTCGCTATTTGGATCGATATGTGCGAAAAGTCACAGGCATTTCGTACAGTCAGTTTATTATGCTCAATGCTATAGCCCAACTTGGCCATGCATCGCAAGCCGAGATTGCTACGTTTTTGGGGCAATCGACAGCAAGCGTAAACCGGCAAGTGCAGGCTCTAGAAAAACTGCAATTAATTCTGCAGGAACACAGTTACAGCCATCAAAGAACTCATGTGGTTTATCTGACACCTACAGCCAGCAGAAAGCTGCCTTACGTTAGTAACCTGCTCGAATCAGCTTTAAGCCCCCTCTTTCGTTCATCGAGCAATAATCCTCTGACATATTGCCACGCTGCACACGGGTTTGCGCGGCTAGCCCGAAGACTGCGGGACCAAGTGTAAAATCTGCAACAAATAAATTACAAAGTGGTAGATATCGCTGAGCAGGCGGGCGACGACCGGAATAATAAAGGGTAGCAAGATGACCAGTACGATCAGAAAAAGCACGTGATGGCGAACGAGTACGACCACCGCGGTAACGACACCGACCAAAATCAACAATGTCACCAGCCATTGCAGCGGACCGGGGAAGACGCTGATGAAGGTGTTATAGGTTGTAACGAGGAAGTCGTAGAGGTTCACTTGGCAGCATCAGGTGAGCTAAAGCGGTGTTGCAGATCGCGCACAATCGATTTGAGGGGCAGCATTTCCTGGGCACCCGACTTCATATCGCGCAAGATGGCAGTTTCTTCCTGTACCTCTTTCTGACCGATGATGACGGCGTGAGGCACACCGAGTTTATTGGCGCGCTCGAGCTGGGCGCCAATACTGTCTTTATCGACCGCCCCCACCGCACCGACACCGGCATCGAGCAGACGCTCGATCAGGCTGAATGCGGCCAGACGGGCAGGTTCACCCAAGCTGGCAACATACACGGGCACCGGCTGGGAAGTCGGCTGGGTGACACCATCGGCGGCCAGTTCGAGCATGAGCCGTTCGATGCCGATACCAAAACCGGCGGCGGGAGTCGGCGTGCCACCTAACTGCTCAACCAAATGGTTGTAGCGACCGCCGCCACCAAGACTGCTCTGGGCGCCCTCGCGGACACCGAAAAACTCGAAGACGGTGTCGGTGTAGTAATCGAGACCGCGCACGAGGAAAGGATTGAGTTCGTAGGTAATACCAAGGGTATCGAGGTATTCCAGCACACTGGTAAAGTGAGCCTTACTGGCTTCGGATAAGTAATTGAGGATTTGGGGGGCGCCCGCAATTACCTTTTGGGTGGCAGCCGCCTTGGAATCAATAACTCGCAAGGGATTGGTGGTGATACGTTTTTGATCGAGCTCAGGCAGCTTGGCGCGGTGCTCTTTAAGATAAGCGGTAAGGTCTTTGAGGTAGGCTTTGCGATCGGCCGGGCTACCAATACTATTAATATGTAAGGTCACGCCGCGCAGGCCCACCATACGATAAAAGCGCAGGGCTAGCGTGATAATGTGGGCGTCCTGGCTGGGCGAGGCGTCGCCAATCATCTCAACGCCGAGTTGGTGGAACTGGCGGCGGCGGCCAGCTTGCGGGCGATCGTAGCGAAACATCGGGCCATCAATTTGCAGTTTTACCGGTTGGGGCCAGCTCCCCATACCGTTTTGAATGTAGGCGCGAACGATGCCGGCGGTCGGCTCGGGGCGAAGTGCTACCAAGTTGCCCGAGCGGTCTTCGAAATCATACATTTCTTTATCGACGATGTCGGTGCCGCTGCCAACACCGCGCACAAAGACGCCCTTTTCTTCGAGAATTGGCGAATCCATGCGCAAGTAACCGGCAGCGTCAGCCAGTTGGCGGAAGGTGTCGGTCAGACGGTCGATTTGATACTGCTCTTCGGGCAGGATGTCGGGCATGCCCCGGACGTTCTGAAACTGTTTAGCCACGAGGCTCCTCCACTTGTCTAACGTTCAAGCTAGCACAGGCAGGGTTCCGGAGCAAGGCGCGGCCAAGCGATTATTGGACCGTAATGAGCACGAGTTGAAGCGTGGTGCGGTCTTGCCACTGGTTCTTCTGTAAATAGCACAACACATCCACTTGCTGGCCAATTTTGAGGTTGGGCGACTTCTCGGCCAAGTTGAAGCCAATACCTTCATAGATGGCGCCGGCCGGACTGGCCAGTTTGAGCTTGAGGTGTCTGCGGTCCTTGCCTACAGTATCGGCGGCCACGACCTTGAGCCGCGTGAGGCCGAACACCGGCTGGGGGTTGCCGTTGCCACAGGGCTCGAACAACTCCAAGGCGTTATAGACGCCCCAATCAAGCTCGGCGAGATCATCGACCTCAATGTCGGCTTGGCGGGCGGAGGTCGCCGTCAGATCGGTGGCGACGCTGCGGTAGTGCTCGGTGAGGCCAGCCTGCAAATCGGGTAGGTTGGCGGCCGGTAAGGTAAAGCCGGCGGCAAAGTGATGACCACCCAGGCGCGTAAACAACTCGCCGCTGGCTTGGAGGCCGTCAATTAAGTTGTAGCCGCCGGCGCTGCGGCCGGAGCCCTTGGCGTCGTCGCCGAGAATTTGCAGAACCAAGGTGGGCTTTTGCCATTTTTCGGCCAGCTTGGACGCCACAATACCCACTACGCCATGCGACCAGCCGGGGTCGGCCAGCACCAGGACCGGCTCGGCACTGAGGCCTTCGGCAGCGGCATCGGCCTCGGCAAAGATGCGATCTTGCTCGAGGCGGCGCTGGTGATTGAGTTCTTCGAGCTGAAAGGCTAAGGCCTGGGCGTCAATTGGATCCTTGGTGGTCATGAGTTCAAGACTGAAGTTAGCATGCTCCAGGCGGCCGGCAGCATTAAGGCGCGGGCCGAACACAAACCCCAAATGGTAGGCGCGGGTTTCGGCCAATTCTAAACCGGCACTCTGGGCTAGCGCCACCAGGCCAACCCGACGAGTCTTGCGTAGCACCAGCAGGCCGAAGTACACCAGCGTCCGGTTTTCCCCCACGAGCGGCATGACATCGCAGACGGTACCCAGCGCTACCAGATCGAGTAACCATTTCTCCCGCCCCGCTTCCGGAATGCTGGTCCGCTGTTGTAAGGCTCGCGCCACGGCAAAGGCCACGCCCGATCCGGACAGCTCCTTAAACGGATACTTGTCGCCGGGACGATGCGGGTTGATAACGGCTACGGCCTCCGGAATGGCGGCCGGCACCTCGTGATGATCGGTAATAATCAGATCCAGATTATGCTCCCGCGCCCACGCCGCCTCCTCAATCGAGGTAATCCCGCAGTCAACCGACACGACCAGGGTCACCCCCTCCTTGGCCAGTTGCTCCAAGGCTTTAACATGAATACCGTACCCTTCATCGTAGCGATCGGGAATATAACTGAGAGGCTCCAAGCCTAACCGTTGTAAGGTTTCCAACATCAATGTAGTCGATGCAATGCCATCAATGTCGTAATCACCATAGACGGCCACCTTCTCGAGGTCTTTAGTCGCCTTGATGATCCGCGCAACCGCCTTATCCATATCGGACAGTAAAAAGGGGTCGCCCAGGTTATTTTCGTATTGCGGCCACAAGAAAGACCGGATACCGGCTGCATCGATCAGCCCGCGTTTGCGCAGTAAATCGCGCACCAGCGCCGGTGGCTCCCCCGCCCCCGGGTTAACAGCCCTTGCCTGCGCTTGTGCTTCCATACCGTTAGTATATCAGGATTAAGCGGAAGGGTAACGGAGCAAGATGGCCCACTAAAACGTTGCAATAAGTACATGTTCGGGTTGGATGGAGCGCCCCATAGGCGCCCCATCCAACTCCATTGATTTTCATTTGGCGAAGGTTTTCTTCCACCCCAGGGCAAGGTAGTCCCCCGCCCCGTACAAGTTGTCGATGACCCAGCATACGCCGTTAATAGCCATGACGGCGCCGGCATTTGCAGCTGACCGGGTGCGGGGAAACTTGTGAGCAAACTTTTCTTTAATGACGAGAGCTATGACAATTACGCAAGCAAGCGCAAGACTGCCAATAGCAAGTGTCACCTGCAGCGGCCCTTTGGCATAGTTCTGGGTCGCCGCTGCCGTAGTTTCAGACGACATCGGCTGTCACCGGCACGCTTTCATCCTGGGTCGATACCGACCACCGCTCGAGAATCGCTGCCGCCTTCCCAAGTATGAAACAACCGCTGCTATCATACTCGCG
>Ga0105238_10001412_pt1 | contig 24067 bp, 13 predicted proteins | sample KBSC34metaG_FD_81526 | JGI IMG/M metagenome (GOLD analysis project Ga0105238, IMG submission 81526) | Corn rhizosphere microbial communities from Kellogg Biological Station, Michigan, USA - KBS C3-4 metaG | ecosystem: Host-associated > Plants > Roots > Rhizosphere > Soil | place: Michigan, USA...
CCTCGGCATGGGCCGCGGCGAAGGCACCACCAAGCTGCTGTTCGCCAAGGGCACCAAGGAGGTGCTCGGCGCCGGCATCGTCGGCATCAACGCCGGTGAGCTGATCGCCGAGGCGGTGCTGGCCCTGGAGATGGGCGCCGACGCCGAGGACCTGAGCCTGACCATCCACGCCCACCCGACGCTGTCGGAGACGGTGTTCTTCACCGCCGAGATCGCCGACGGGACGATCACGGACCTGCTGCCTCCGAAGAAATAGTGGCGCGCCGCGCGGTCCCCTCGTCGAGCTCGATAGCCCGACGGGCGGGGACCTCGGGTCGCGCCAGGTCGCTGGCGGCGGACGCGCTGAGCGGAGGACATCGGCACGGCGGCTGCATCACCGGCGGGCCGTCTACCATGAGCGCAGACCCCGCCGGCATCCGGACCCTCGAATCATCGCCGCGAGGGTCCGAGCGCGACGCCGCTGCCTGGATCGCGTCGCCGCCAGGTTCCCGCGATCCCAGACGGCAGCCGGGGACGCGCCCGCTGGCCGCTCCGTTCAGGGCGCGCCTGGCGGCCGCGGGGCTGGCGACCGCCTCCGGGCTGGGCCTCACCGGCGCCGGATCGGCGCACGCCCGCGACATGAAAGGCAACGCCGGTCTCACCTTCGGCGTCCGGTTTGGCGGCGAGCGCCCGCCGCGCTTCGTGTTTGGCCTCGAGGCGACCGTGGCCTCGGTGGAGGAGGCCGGCTGCAGCACCGGCAGTCATTCGTATGCAGGCGGCGTCGCGCGTCTCGATCTCGTCGCTGGGAGCAACAGGCGGTTCACCCTCGGACCGGTCCTCGGTTGGAGCGATGGACTGCGGGGCGCCGCCGCTGACGGCGGGGTCGGGATCGAATGGGGTCGCGACGTGCCGAGCGGGCCAGGCTTGATCGGCAACATGGGCGTGGAAGTGAGCGGCCTGTATCTCCTCGACGCGCGATTGGCCTTCAACATACCGCGCGACTTGCAGGCGACGGGCGGTGTGCGGTTCCCGCCCCTGGTCATCGGCGGGTGCACTTACGGGCGTCCCCTCCGCCGCGGCGACGCTCGCGCGCCGCTCGGCGGCGCCACCCGCGTCGCCCGCGGAGGCGGTCGAGGCGCTCCCTCCGACGTGAACGCCGCGGAGTCCGCCCGGCGCGCTTTCGCGGCCGCCACCTGGTTGGATCGCGCTCGCCTCGAGTGGGCCTCCGTGCCGGCGTTCCTCGAGCTGGTCGAGCAGCTCGCCGTGTGCGGAGCGCCCCCGGATCTGATCGCGCGGTCGCGCGCCGCTGCAGCCGATGAGCTGCGCCATACCATCAGCTGCGGAGAGCTGGCGGCGACGCTCGGCGATCTGCACCTCGTAGCGCTCGATCCACCTTGCACGACGCCCCCGCGAGCGCCGCTGCGTGGGACGGCGGGGCTGGTGCGACTGGCGGTCGAGAGCTTCGTCGACGGGTGCCTCGGGGAAGGCGCCGCCGCCGACCAGGCCGCCAGCGAGGCGGCAGCCGCCAGCTCGGCCGAGGTGGCGGCGGCCCAGCGAGCGATCGCCACGGACGAGGCCCGACACGCCGCCCTCGCCTGGGACATCGTCACGTGGGCGCAGGCCGCCGACCGTGTCGCCAGCGGGGCCGCTTTGCGGGCGGCCGTCGCCGACGCTCGTCCGAAGCCGGCCGCGTCCCCGGTGCGTGCGCGCGCCGCCGGCGCCCCGGACCTCGGCGTGCTCGACGACGGGGGCTCGTTCGCGCTCCGCGAACGGCGCTACGAAGTCGCGGCGGCCCGCCTGTCCGCGCTCCTGCTCTGACGACCTAACGGGTGTCGCTGGATGGTCGGTGGAACCGAGCGCAGAGCCCGACAATCACGGGCCGCGTTCGCTCAAGCTCCCGAGGCGGGATCGCACCCTCGGCGGCACGCGAGCGCGTGGTCGGCCGGCGCCGAAGGGCAGAGCGCGGCCGTGAAGACCGCGCTGGCATCGCGGCCGCAGACGGAGTCGTAGAGCCCGCTCGCCACGTCGCATTGCCGCAGGCACAGCGACGCCGTGACCAGCATGGGCTCGCAGCGAAGCTGGTAACACAGCTCGGGCGGGGGCGCCTTCGCCGCGCAGACGTCCGCGGCGCCTCCGCCGCTCACGCAGTTGTATAGGTTGGTCTCGAAGAGGGCCTGGCAGTAGTTGCGGCACATCGCCTCGTAAGATGCGTCGGGCGCTGACGCGTCGGGCGCCGACGCGTCTGGACTGGACACGCCCGCGTCGGGCGGCGGAGCGACCGGAGCGCCCGAGGCGCAGGACGGGATGCGGTCCCGGTACTCCTGCAACGCCTGGCGGGCCTCGGGCGGGAGGTCGCCGAACGCACCGGGAGAGGCGAAATCGGCGGCCAGGGCCTGGAAGCTTGTGTCGAGGCCGACTTGCCCGCTGGGAAAGATGTAGACCAGCCGCAGGGAAAACAGGTGATGCGCGCACAGGAAGTCGAAGTCGTCTGCCTGCCGGAAGAACGCCAGCAACACGGCCGCGAATGCCTGGTACGCCGGTGCGCTGCCACCTTTGTACGTCGGATGAGGAAACTGCTCGAAGCTTCCCCAGTGAAAGTCGAAAGCGCCCCGCTGTGCGTCGGCAACCACGTTCCAGCGCATCATCAGCGCCGCCTGAATGGCCGCGCCGTCGTCCGTGCCAGGGGCGCCGCCGCCCTTTGGCGCGTCGGGGCCCAAGGTCCCGGACACGCCGCCCGTCCCAGCCGAGCCCGGCACTGACGGGTCGAGAGGGATACGCGGATCGCACGCGGCCGCGCCGGCCGCGACGCACACCGCGACAGCCAGGGTCAACGCCTCGCGAACGAGCCTCATGGAGATCCTCCCGCCTGGAGCCCTTCAATGGTGCCACGGATTCGGCCAGGCGCTCGAGCGTTGGCGGCATCAGGCAGTCGGCTGAGCGGCGTTCCTGGACCTGGCCCACCCCCTCCAGGACCTCCCCACGGCTCCATCACGGGCCAGGCAGATGGGCCAAAAATCGCTCGACGTCGGCGACGGTGCGGGCGGGATCCTCTTCCATCGGGATGTGGCCGAGATCGTCGTAGATCACCAGGCGCGCGCCGGGAATGTCGTGCGCGAACTGGCCGCCCACTTCGGCCGGGAACAGGCGATCGCGGCCTCCCCACAGCACCAGGACCGGCAGGCGGAGCTCGCGGACGCGGGCGCTCTCGTCGGGGCGGGGGGTCCGCATCCGCGCCACGAACGCGGGGCGGTTGCCGGGCGCCAGCGCCAGCTCGTAATAGCGTTGCGTGACGCCGGGGCGGATGCGCGACGGATCGCCATAGACGCGCGTCACCGCGTCCTCTACCAGGTGCCGCGGATCGAGCTTGGTCAGCGCCCACGGCAGGCCGGGCAAGCTGGCCAGCCAGAACGCGATCGGCACGCCGCGACCGTAGCGGGGGTATCCGGCCGAATCGACCAGGATGAGCGCTTGCACTCGCGCCGGGTGCGCGAGCGCGTAGTGCCAGGCGATCTCGCCCCCCAGCGAGTTGCCGGCCAGCACGAAGGGAGGGAGTTCGAGGCGGCGCGCGACCTCGTCGACCAGCGCCACGTACGCGGCGATGCTGTAGTCGCCGGCGCGGCTCGGGCCGGTAAGGCCGAACGCCGGTAGGTCGAAGCGCACGACGCGGTGGCCCGGGGCCAGTGACGCCACCCACCCGTCCCAGGTGTGCAGCGACGAGGACGTGCCGTGGAGGAGCACGATCGGAGAGCCCACCCCCTCGTCGCGGATGTGTACCCTGGCACCGGCGACGTCCAGAAAACGGGAGGTCCCGTTCGCCCAGCGCGCCTCGAGGTCGGCCCGCGGTAGGTCCGGGCGCAGGCGGGAGAGGTAGAGCGCGCCGAGGAGGAGCGCGACGGCTCCGAAGGCATACCCGAGGCGCCGCCAGAGCCTTCGCGGGGGCTTGCCAGCGCCCATGCCCGGTGATTCCACGTTGCCAAGTCTAGGCCAGGCGTCCCCGCCGGCGCTATCGACCCGAAGTCAACATGAACCCGAGGTGGCGTCATGACGACCTCCCGACCAAAACGGGACCGTCGCCGCGACGTCCTGCCTCTCGGAAATATCGGGACATGACTATCCGCGATAGCCGTACAATCGTGGCATGGACGCCGACTCGCTCCGCTGCTTCGACGCCGCCGCCACCACGCTCCGTTTTCGCGCCGCTGCGGCTCGCGTGCACCTGTCTCCCACCGCCTTTTCGGATCGCATCCGGCGGCTCGAGGAGGGACTGGGCGTCACCCTGCTCCGGCGCACGACGCGGGCCGTGACCTTGACCGAGGCGGGACAGCGCCTCCTGCCCATCGCCCGTGAGGCGCTGGCGCAGATGGAGCGGCTGCGCACGGCCGCGGCGGGCGGCGCCCAGCCGCTGCCATTCGACCTGGTGCTGGGGACTCGCTACGAGCTCGGGCTGTCGTGGCTTTGTCCGGCGCTGGCGCCGCTCGCGGCTCGCCGCCCCGAGCGGACATTGCACCTCTACAACGCCGACACCCCCGATCTCTTGCGCCGCCTCGAGAGGGGCGATCTGGATGCGGTCGTCGCCAGCATGCGCCTCACGTCCCCCCGCCTGGCCTACGCGTCCCTGCACGCCGAGGAATACGACCTCGTCGCCGTCGACCGCCGCCTGCGCCGCCCCGAGGACGCGCGCCACCTGACGCTGGTCGACGTCAGCGCGGACCTGCCGCTGTTCCGCTACTTCCTCGACGCGCTGGCCGACGCCGAGCTCTGGCCGTTCGCGCGCGTCGAGCACATGGGCGGCATCGGCAACATCCGCCGCCGGCTGATGGACGGCGGCGGACGCGTGGCGGTGCTGCCACGCTACTTCATCGCGCGCGACCTCGCCGCCGGTCACCTCGTGCGCCTCATGCCACGCGTGCGCCTGCGCTCCGACAGCTTTCGCCTCGTCTGGCGAGTCGGTCACCCGCGGGAGGCCGAGCTGAAGGCGCTGGCCGCCGAGCTCCGCGCGTTTCCCCTGCGCTGACGACTGGCTCCCGACTCGGCGCCTCGAGCTCACCGGCGTTACGCTCACCGCCGTTCGTCTCGGCGTTCGTCTTCCCGTTCGTCTTCCCGTTCCTGGACCTGCCCCCACCGCTCGAGCTTCCGATAGAGGGTCTTGCGGTCGAAGCCGAGGATCTTCGCCGCCTGGCCCCGATTGCCGCCCACGGCGTCCAGCACGCGAAGCACGTAGCGGCGCTCGATCTCCTCCATGGGCACGAGCTGTCCCAGATCGTCGGTGGCGATGATGAGCTGCGAGGCCCGATACGCGCGGATCCGATCCGGCAGATCCTCGACGGAGATCTCCTGCATCCTCGTCAGAGCCACGGCGCGCTCGATGCAATTCTGCAGCTCGCGCACGTTCCCCGGCCACGCGTAGGCGAGCAGCTTCTCGGCGGCTTGCGGCGAGAGGCCAGAGACCGGCTTTCCCGATCGGCTGGCATGCTGCTGCAGGAAGCGCTGAGCGAGCAGGAGCACGTCGTTGCCGCGGGCCCGAAGGGGAGGGAGGTCGACCTGGATCACGTTGATGCGGAAGTAGAGGTCCTCCCGAAACCGCCGCTCCTCGACCGCGGTCTCCAGGTCGCGGTTGGTCGCGGCGACGAGGCGCGCGTCGAAGGCGATCTCGGCGTCGCCGCCCACGGGGCGCACGCGCCGCTCCTGCAAGGCCCGCAAGAGCTTCGGTTGCAGCCCGAGCGGCATCTCGCCGATCTCGTCGAGGAACAGGGTCCCCCCGTCGGCCTGCAGAAATAGCCCTTGTCGCGACGTCTTGGCGTCGGTGAACGCCCCGCGCGCGTGACCGAACAGCTCGCTCTCGAGCAAGCTCTCCGGCATCGCGGCGCAGTTCACGGCGACGAAGGGCCCGGCCGCCCGCCGCCCCCGGGCGTGAAGGGCGCGGGCCACGACCTCCTTGCCCGTCCCGCTCTCGCCGGTGATCAGCACCGACGCGTCGGCCTCGGCGACCCGCGACAGCAGATCGGTCACCCCGGCCATCGCCGGGCTCGCGCCCAGCAGCTCGCCGAAGGGGGCGCCCGCCGCGAGCTTCTGGCGCAGCGCCTTCACCTCCTCGCGCAACGCGCGGTGGGTGACGGCGCGATCGATGGTCATGGAGAGGAGGTTCAGGTCCACGGGCTTCGTAATGAAGTCGTAGGCGCCGGCGCGGATGGAGGCGACCGCGGTCTCGAAGCTCCCGTAGGCGGTGATGACCACGACCGGAATGTCGGGCCGGTTGGCCACGATCCGCTCGCACAGCATCAACCCGCTCATCTCGCGCATGTTGAGATCGGTGACCGCCACGTCGAACTGCCCCTCGGCCAGCATCGGAAACGCCTGGGTCGGCGAGGTGGTGGCGGTGACCTCGAACCCCCGCCGTCCCAGGCCGTCGCGCAGCACGTCGCACATCTCGAGCTCGTCGTCGACGATCAGGATCCGCCCCGGCATGGCCCTCAGGTCTACCCCGGTGCGACCGCCAGAAACAGGCTGAAGCAGCTCCCCTGCCCCGGCACGCTGTCCACCGCGATCCAACCGCCATGATCGCGCGCGATCCCATACGCGACGCTGAGGCCGAGCCCGGTGCCCTCGCCGACGTCCTTCGTCGTGAAGAAGGGCTCGAAGATCCGCGGGCCGTGCTCGGACGGGATGCCCGCACCGCGATCGCTCACGTCGACCCGGGCGTAGGTCCGCTCGGCTCCGCCGTCGTCCGAAGGGGGCGCCGCCCGCGTCAGGCGAGCCTCCACCGTCACCTCGCCACCCGCGGGCGAGGCCTGGATCGCGTTCACGACGAGGTTCGTCAGCGCCTGCTCGACCTGGGCCGCGTCGCCCCGCGCCGCGACGGGCCTCTGAAGGGCGTTCCCGACCTGGATGGAGATCTGGCGCTGCGCTGCCAGCGGCGCAAGCAACGCGCCCACGCGTCGCGAGAGGTCGCCGAGATCGATCTCCGCCCCGGACCGACCCGCACGCGCCCCGATCGGCGCGGCGCCCCCCCGGGCGAAGTCCATGAGCTGCCGCAGGATCCGGTTCATGCGTTCGGCCTGCGCCTGGATGATCCGCCCGTAGCTCGCGAGCTGATCGGGCTCCGCCTCCAGCGCCGCGATCATGGCCGCCCGCGCGGCGACAACGTTGAGCGGCGTGCCCAGCTCGTGCGCCAGGCCCGCCGCCAGCTTGCCGACCGTAGCGAGGCGATCCGACTGCCGGAGCGCCTCCAGCGCCGCCGCGCGGGCCTCGCTCTCGGCGCCGGCCCTCGCGTTCGCCTCGGCCAGGCGATCGCACATCAGGTTCATCTCGCGCGCGAGCTCGCCGAGCTCGTCGGCGTGCGCGACCACGACCGGCGGCCCGAGCTGGCCGGCGCCGGCCCCGGCGCCGACGCCCACTTGCCGTGCCTTCCTGGCGAGGAGCGCGAGCGGTCTGCCTAGGAGGCGGTATCCGACCAGGGACGACAGCACCGCCGCCACCCCGGCCATCGCCAGGGCCAGCGCCAGCGCCTGCTTGAGATCGGCGCGCATGTTGGCGCGCTCCCGATCGAGCGACTCGGAGACCTCGATGGTCCCGAGCTCGGGGCTCTCGGGCGGCAGCGCCGTATACGAGTAGAACCGGCCATCGCGGCGCCCCGGCGCCGGCGGCGGAGCGCCCGGGGGCAGCCAGCGGATGCGGATCTCCGGGTTCCGCTCGTTCATCCTCTCGACGCGGGCCGCGGCGCCGCGCGGCCCGCGCGCGATGAGCGCCTGCGCCACCGACCCCGCCGCATACCTTCCTAGCGCCATGTGGTCCCTGGCCATGTCGTCCTCGAAGGCCGCGCGATCGTGCCGCCAGCGCACGACGGCGCCGGCGAGGATGACCGCGCACATGGTCGCGACGATGATCGAGGTGAGCTTGGCGGTGACCTTCACGCCCGCCTCCCGGGGCCGAGCACCATCATGACGTCCCGAGAAACCGGCGGGCCGCCTCGACCAGCTCCTGCAAGTCGAACGGTTTTTCCAGCAAGACGACGTCGGGTATCCCGTCGAGGAGCTGCTCCAGCGCCTCGTCGGCGTAGGCGGTCATGATGAGCACGGGTATCCCGAAGCCCGCCCGCCGCGCCATCCGCACCACGTGCTCGCCGGAGATCCATGGCATGCGCACGTCCGTCACGACCAGGTCGAAGTCCCCGTCCTCCGCGAGCTGGGCCAGCAACGCCACGCCCGACGAGGCCTCGTGCACCTCGAACCCGGCCGCCTCGAGCACCTCGCGAACCACCTGGCGCATCTCGAGATCGTCCTCCGCGACCAGGACGCGCTTCCTGGCTCTCGGCCCCGCGACCTCCGATCCACCGGCGCCCGTCCGAGGAGGCGGCTCTCTCCCGCGCTCGCCGCGCGCAGCGAGCGCGAGCGCGATCCCCCCGGCGGCGCTGGCCACGGTCGCCGCACAGCGAGCGCTCCACACGCTAGCGACGGCCACGTCCGCCTCCAAACCCGCGCGCGAAGGCCCCCCGGGGCGCCAGGTCTCGCCCCCAGGTGGGACGGAGGTGGGCGGTCCCCACGCGAAACCACGGATGTTGTGCGTGCGTCTCCATGGGCTGAGCGGAGGGCGCCGCGGGGATCGTGAGCGGGAGGGGTGGCGGGTTGGACGGCGGCGCAGGGCCCGGCGGCTGCGCCTGGGCTGGTATGTCTGCCGCGGCCGCCGTCGAAGACGCGAGCCAGGGCGCCATCGCGGCCACCATCGCGACCCCGAGGACCAACAGGCGAAGAAGTCGCTGTGGATTCACAATCGTCGGCATCTCGATTCTCCTTCCGCTCGATGGCTCTGCACGAAAGAGACCATCGTCGCCGCAGCCATCCATCCGAGACTTTCCGCGCGATCCCCCCTCGTGCGGCTCACCTTCCTTGGGGCATTTCGCCCGACGGGGACAAACTGCCCCCGGCCCCTTTCCTCTCCGCGAGGGCTGCTAGAGCGGTGCACGAGGGGGCCGACGGCCCGCCGCGGGCGGCCCACAGGATGCAGAAGGAGAGATTGGTGAGATCAGCGTTCGGGTCGACACATACGGGGAAGCTGTGCTCTCCTCGAGAATCATGACGCGGTCGCCGCGCGGCCCCGGGAGCGTGGCGGTGCCCCGCGTCCGGGCGCTGCCGAAGGCCCGGTCTCGGCTGTGGCTGCTCTGGGCCGCGTTCGGGGCCATCGCCCTCATGCTGATCGTCAGCGCGGCGATCGCCCTGCACATCTCCTCCACGCGGCTCGCGGCGGTCGAGGACGCCACCGCGGACGCGCTCGCCAGCGTGGAGCTCCTTGGCCGCATCGGGCTCGATCTGGAGAAGGAGCGCAGGCTGGTGGGCGCCCACATCGCGGCGACCGGGCAGGCCGAGATGGCGGAGATCGACGCGCGCATCCGCGAGGTGGAGCGCGACTACCGGGACGCCGCGGGCCGCTATGCGCCGCTCGCGACTTTCCCTGGCGAAGCCGGCTCGTGGAACCGGCTCCAGAGCCACGTCGAGCCGCTCGACGCGGCGGTCTCGCGCGCCCTGGATTTGTCGGGGCAGAACCGCGACGCAGAAGCGCGGCGGATCCTCGTCGCCGGCGAGCCGCTGGTCGAGCAGATCGGCCGCGAGCTCGAAGGGAACATCGGCATCAACACGAAGGCGGCCGAAGCCGCCCGCCAGCGCGCGCTCGACCTCACGAGGGCCGCTCGGCTCTACCAGCTCGCCCTGTGGCTGATGGGCATCGGCGCGACGATCGGCACGGGGCTGTGGGTCGGGCGCGTCTTCAGAGCCGCCGAACGCAAGGACGCCGAACACCGCGCCGCGCTCGAGGAGCGTGGCCGCATGCTCGAGGAGCTTCGCAGCGCCGCGCTCTCCATCTCGGACCTCGGAGGCCCGGCCGAGAGCGGAACGACGGACGTCTTGCAGTCGATCGTCGAGCAAGCGAAGCGCCTCAGCCGAGCGGACTACGCCGCGCTCGGCGTGGGAGACGATCCGGCACGGCCCTTCGAGGCGTGGGTTACGACCGGCCCGACGTTGGAGGCCCCCCTCGCCGTTCCGATCCGTTCCAAGGATCGGACCCTCGGGACGTTCTACCTGGCACGCCAGCCGGGCGCACCACCGTTCACCAGAGAGCAGGCGACCTTGATCGAGCTCCTCGCCCGCCACGCCGCCATCGCCATGGAGAACGCGCGCCTGTTCGAGCGGCTTCGGCTCGCCCTCGCCGCTCGCGAGGAGATCCTGGCTGTCGTGTCGCACGATCTCAAGAACCCGCTCGGGGCCATCTCGTTGCGCGAGCAACTCCTCGAGGAGTCGGAGATCCCCGCGACCGCCGCCCACGCCCGAGCAGTTCGGCGGTCCGTCGCCGTCATGCAGAAGCTCATCGAGGGGCTCCTCGACGTGGCGCGGATGGACGCCGGGCACCTCCAGCTCCGCATCGAGCGCTGTCCGTTGTCCGAGCTCGTCCGGGACGTCATCGACCTCAACGCGCCAATCGCGGAAGATCGACGGGTCCAGGTCGAGGTCGCGATTCCGCTCAATCTGACTGTGTCGATCGATCGAGACCGGATCCACCAGGTGCTGACGAACCTGGTGGGCAACGCCCTCAAGTTCACCTTCGACGGCACCGTCACCGTCACCGGGAGGCAGCAGGGCTCGGACGCGGTCGTCTCGGTGGCCGACACGGGCGCGGGCATCCTTCCGGACGTGTTGCCCCACGTGTTCGATCGCTTCTTCACCTCGGGCGAGCGGGCCAACGGCACCGGGCTGGGCCTCAACATCGCAAAGCGACTCGTCGAGGCCCACGGCGGCCGGATCTGGGCCACCAGCGAGCCCGGCCGAGGAAGCACGTTCACGTTCTCGCTGCCGCTCGGCGCCGATGCCCTTGCGAGCACTTGACGAAAAACGAGACGGCGTTGCGGGGCGCTACTCGAACACGTCGAGGGGGATCGCGTTGGCGATGGCGCGATAGCCGGCCTGGTTGGGATGCACCTGATCGCAGGTGAGCTCGGTGCGCAACGACCAGGCGGCGTCGCTCGGGTTCACCACGGCCGGCTCCATGTCGATGATCGCATCGAACCGGGGCTCGGCCGCGCCCAGCCGGGCGTCGTGCGCGCGGATCCAGGCGTTCACATCCTTCGCGACGGCGACGTTGTCGCCCACGTCCTTGACGGAACGACCGAAGGGGAGGATGGGAATGCCGACGATGCGCACCCCGGCGGCGTGCGCCTTGACGATGGCCTGGGCGTACGCGTCCTCCAGAAAGGCCGCGTCGACGTCTTCGTACGAGATGTCGTTCACCCCCATGAGCAACGTCACCCAGCGCACGCCGGGGAAGGTCAGCATCTCGTCGAGGCGCTGCAGGCCGCGCAGGCCGGCACCGTCGGAGGAGGCGAAACGCCCGGAGCCGATCCCTTCGTTCAGCACCGCGACCGCCGTGCCGTCGGCCAGAAAAGGCAGACGGGCGGCCAGCAGGTCGGGCCAATCGCCGTTGGCGTCAAGGCTCGAACAGGCGCCTTCGGTGATCGAGTCGCCGAGCGTCACGATCGCCGCGGCGGGCCCGGGCGCGAGGACCTGGACCTCGTAGACCGCGTACACCTGGCGCGTCACCGACGCCGACGGCAACGACGCCGCGGAGACCAGATTGCCGGTTTTGTGATACGAGGTCTTGATGCCCCCGCGTCCCCCCTGGGTGGTGGGGACGAAGTCGCCGGGCACATAAAGGGAGATGGCGAGATCCTGCCCGGTGTTCACCGTGAGCCAGACCGGATCGCTCCAGACATCGCCCCCGGCGGGCACCGTGATGGCCGGGGACCCGGCGAAGGTCACCGCCCGATCGGTCTCCGGGGCGATGCCGCTGCCGGTGGTCCGCAGCGCGACGTGAACGCTTTCGATGGCGAGCGGGTCCGACGAGAACCGCTGGCTGAGGTGCACTCTCACCTGCGACCCGCCCGTCGTCACCCGCGCCATCACGCGCAACGTGCGCCCGCTCAAATTCGGCGCGGGATCCAAGAAGGTGCGGTTGGTCGTGATCGTCGTCGAGAGCGGTCCTCGCCCCGTCCACGCCGAGATCCAGGTCGGTGCGCAAGCCGGCGAATCGACGGTCGCGGTGACCTCCTCGCGCCCGAGATGCCAGGTCAGCGGGGTTCCATCGAATGGGACCATGAATGGCTGCGGAGGCCCCCCGGGAAGGAAGCTCACCGGCTGGAGGGCCGGGGCTGCCGCGGACGAGAAGTGGTTCTCGGGGCCGACCGGCACCGCCACCGTTGATTCGGCGCTGTTTCGATAGGAGAAGCGGGCGTAGTAGGTCCGTGCATCCTGCGTGAACACGCAGTCCAGCACCGGCGACAGCTGGTCCGCCGCGGTGGCGACGCTCAAGTTGTCGAGCAGGTAAGCGCCCGTCTGGCCGGAAGGGGAGTCGATGCCGATGTGGAAGGACAGATCGGCGCATCCTCCGGCGAGCGCGCCGAGCGTCGCCGCGTCGGAGATCGTGAACGCCACGGTGTTGAACTGGCCGGTCGCGAGGCCGGTGAGGTCGGCCTCGCCGATGAACGCGTCGACGATCCCGCTGGACGGACAGCTCAGGTAGAGCCGGGTGGCGCCGAAACAGGAGGGATCCGGCTGCTCCGGCGGGAGGAAGAGGTCATAGGAGATCGCGCCGGTGAGCGCGGAGGAGACCGAGATGGCCGGGCTGGCCAGCATGACGGAGCCCGAGGCCTGGACCGCGAGGGACGACTCCCCTTCGGTATGCGCCGCGCTCGCGGTGGGCGGTGGGATCTCCCCCTCGATGACCGACCAGGCCGCCGGGTCCTCGAAGCCGAGGACGGCCGGGTTGGTGGCCGTCGACAGGCCAGCCGCGGTCTCGACCGGCGTCGCGTCGCCCGCCCGCGGGGGCTGGCAGCTCGTGGCCGCGGCGATCGCCAAGCCGAGGGACACCCAACGCCTGGAATACGCACCCTGGTCCACGCTCACCTCCTTCGCGTCATTCCGCGGCGTCCACCAGGGCCGTCGCGAAGAGAACGGCATCTAACCGCCGGGCTTCGCGCCATGTCAAGCGGACGATTTCTACCGGAGGCGAACGAGCTGCTCGGGCGGCACCTGGCAAACCGTATACAGATCGCCCGAGGGCCGGCAGCTCCCCACGCCCGGCGCGAGGGCCGCCCCGCATATGGGATCGGAGGCCGAGCCCACCTGCCAGCAAGCGACGCGCAGGGATTGCCCCGGGCCCAGGATGTTGCCGGTCAGGTCGTCCAGCGCGGCCGGTCCTCTGGCGAGCCCCCCGAGGGTCTTGATCTTGTGCCCACCGGCGGCTTCGGCCGGCCCGGCCAGCAGGCTCGGGTGACAAGCGGTCCACGGAAAGGGCCGCCGGCGATCCACGTAGGTGGCGACGAGCCGTTCGCGCAGGTGGGCGCCCGTCCCCGCGCGGCAGTCGAGCCGATAGAGGTTGTCCGTCCCTTGGTATCCCGAGTCCATCATCGACGCCCCTACGCCCGTCGCGAGCCACTTCGTGGAGCTGGCGACGGCCAGCCCATTCGGGACGTAAATCACGAGCGCGAGCAGGCCGAGCGGACCGTACAGGGCGCGCGGTCTGCGTCGCCGCCAGTCGGCCAGCAGAAAGGCGCCCGCCAGCGGCGCCAACACGTAGGCGACGGTGACCCAACGATGGTTCTCCATCGGCTGGTGATTGAAGTCCAAGCAGGTCATCGCCACCATCGCGAGCGTCGCCAGCGCGACGAAGGCGACGCCCATCGTTCGGGTCCGGCGACGCGCGGGACACGCCACCGCGACCAGGGCCGCCACGACCACGCCCAGAACGGGAAGCAGGTCTTCCATCATGCGCTGTCGCCCTTCGGCGGCGGCCAGCGACAGCGGGGCGACCGTCCAGCCGGGCGCGCGAGGTGACACGAGATCGACGGGATAGCGCTCGGCGTGCAAGCCGAGCGGCCCCCCGAACACCAGGATGGCACCGCCGATCACCGCCACCAGCGAGGCCAGCTTGAGGGCGCCGCCCCACCGCGTGCGCGACAGGCACTCCGGATCCTGCAACCACACGACGCCGACGAAGACGCCCAGCAAGAGCAGCGTCGCCTCGTCCGTCAGCGCCAGGGCCGCGGTGGTCCCGAGCAACGAGGGATAGAGGCGCCGCGCCGGCAGTCCGCCCTGGCGCCGAAGGACGGCGCCCATCACGGCCCCGGCGAACCCGACGATGAGGAGAAACGACAGGCACACGTGCGGGCGGAAGCTGAGGGAGTACATGTTCACGACCGAGTAGCCGTCGGGCAGCGGCAGTTGCTGGAACAGCGTCACCGGTCCGGCCAGCACCAGGGCCGCGAAGATCGCCACCTGCAGCGCGAGTCGGCGAATGCCCAGGGCGGCCGCGACCAGCACCACCGCCGCGCCGAGCAGGGCGAACATCACGTCGTGGTGCACGGACAACGCCAGCGCCGAGCTCAGCCTGATCGCGCTGTACGTCTGGATCATCGCAGACTGCGCATCGGCGGTGTAGTGGTACGCCAGCGCCTGGCGGGGCTCGTACATGCTGACGAAGGGAAGTCGCTGCGCGCGCAGGGCCGTGACCAGCGGCGTATGAAAATCGCGGTCCCACGCCATCGTAGTCCGCGAGATCATCACGCTGAGCGCCACCGCCGCCGCCATGACGAACATCAGGTGAGTGACGAGCGAAGGATCGACGGCGCGCGGCCAGCGCGGGCCATCGGACCTCCGGACCCGTCGGATCCAGAGGGCGCCGAGGGCGACCAGCCAGAGCCCACGGCTGACGATGGCCGCCGTCTCCAGGGTCATGAGGCGGCAGAGCAACAGCACGCCGACGAGGTCCACGGCGACGGCCGTTGGGATGGCCGTCGCGAGCTCCCACAGGGATTGCTCGCGGCGAGCGTGCACCACCAGCAGTCCCGCGACCGGAATCAAGAAGACGGCGGTCGCTGTGAGTGACGCTCCAAGCATGGTCTCGGGCGCGGCCGACCGCGAATTCGTACCAGTGCGCGCCGCAGACGGCAACCGGCATCGTCCTTTGCCTTAGGATGAAAGCAGATGCGGCACCTGCTCTGCCTGGCCTCGCTGTCCCTGGTCGCCTGCTCGCGCCCCCGCCCCGTGGCCCCCGGCCCCCCTGACCTGCTGGTCTTTTATGCGAGCGGCGTCCGGGGCGCGGTGGCGACGCCGAAGGCGGGTGCGGGAGGGATGGCCCGGCGCGCGACCCTGGTGGACCGCGCCCGCGTCAACGCACGAGCTCTCTTGCAGGTGGACGCGGGTGATCTGACCCCCAGGGTGCAAGACGAGGCCTCGCTCACGGAGTTGGCCGCCCGGGCGGACCGCACGAGGCTGGTTTTCCAGAGCTATCGGCGCATGGGCGTCGACGTCGTCACCTTGGGCGAGAGTGATTGGGCCCTGGGGAGCGCCACGCTGCAGTCGCTCGCCCGAGAGGAGAAGGTCAGGGTCGTGGCGGCCAACGTGCGCGGCAAAGACGGAAAGTCGCTCTTTCCCGCTCACGAATCGTTCGAGGCCGGCACTGTCAAGGTGGGCGTGTTTGGCATCTTCGAGGACGGTCCCGGCGCGCCGCCTTTGCCGGAGGGCCTCACGGTCACCGATCCACAGGGCGCGGCCCGTGAGGCGGCGGCGGCGCTGCGGGGCTCCGGGGTCCAGCTGGTGATCGGCCTCTTCCACCTGGCCGGGGGACGTGCCCGCGCGCAAGCGATCGCGGACGCGGCGGGCGGCATCGACGTGATCGTGCTGGGTCATGCGGAGGAGCCCGCGCCGCCCCGGTTCGTGGCGGTCGCCCCCCGTGGCGCGGAGCTGGGGCTCTTGCAGGTGAGGCTGGACGAGAAGAGGCGCACAGTCGGGGGCGAGCACGGGGCCGTGTCTCTCGAAGATCGCCGCTTCGCCGTCGCGCCCGACGTGCCCGAGCAATATGGAGTCAGGCTCTTGTTGCGTGCCACGGAGCCCGTGTACGCCACCTTCCTCGAGAGCGAGGCGGCGCTCTCGAAAGCGAAAGGTCGGCGGACCTACGGAGAGGAGTGGCAGTACAGCACGACCGCGCTGTGCAAGGCCTGTCATGCTTCGCAGTTCGCGCAGTGGGCCTCGACCGACCACGCGCACGCCTTCGCGTCGCTGACCGATGGACGGGAGAAGGAGCCAGGCTGCATGGGCTGCCACATGACCGGCTTCCTGGTCCCGGACGGAGTTCAGAACTTCGAGTCGGCCCACTACTTCGTCGACGTCGGCTGCGAGGACTGCCACGGGCCATCGACCGCCCACGTCACCTCGGTCGACAAGCACCGCGGGACCTCGCGCGCCGTCGACCCGGTCCTCTGCTTCGGTTGCCACACCCCCGATCAGAACCGCGGCCCCTTCGTGCTGGCCGAGGCCATGAAAGAGATCGTGGGCCCCGGCCACGGACAGCCGCTGCCCCCCTCCCCTGCGCATTGAAAGGAGGGCGAGGGCCCTACCCGGAGCGACGCGCGCCGCTGCCGTCGCCGGTGTCGAGGACCTCGCGAACGCCTCGCGCCAGCGCGTCGGGGGTGACGGGCTTCTGCAAGAACGCGGTCCGGGCTTCGCCGAGCGCATCCTGAAACACGGAGCCCTCCGCGTACCCGGACATCAGCAGCACCCGAATGCCCGGCCGGGCCGCGCGCACCCGCCGCGCCAGCTCGACCCCGGTCATGCGCGGCATCTGAATGTCGCTGAGAAGCACGTGAATGGTTCCCCGGTGTTGCTCGCAGGTGAGCAGCGCATCGCCAGGGCCGGCCGCCTCGAGCACGGTGTAGCCGCTGCGCTGCAGGGCGGCCCGGGCGGCGAGCCGGACCTGCTCGTTGTCTTCGACCAGCAGGACCGTCTCGGTCCCGGACGTCGCCGTGGGGACCGCCGCCGCGCGGGCTTGCTCTCCGTCCGGGAGCGCGTCGAACCGAGGCAGGTAGACCGAGAAGGTCGTCCCCCGTCCCGGCTCGCTGTCGACCACCACCTGACCGCCGCTCTGCTGGACGACGCCGAGAACGGTCGCGAGGCCGAGCCCCGTACCCTTGCCCGCGTCCTTGGTCGTGAAGAAGGGCTCGAAGATGCGGGCCTGGGTGTCGGGGCTCATGCCGCAGCCCGTGTCGGTGACCGAGAGCCGCACATACGATCCAGGGGGCACGCCCGGGTGCGCCCGCGCGCCGTCATCGTCCCGGGCCTCGTCGATCTCGACCGTGCCCGTCTCGATGGTCAAGGTCCCCCCGCCGGGCATGGCGTCGCGGGCGTTCACGGCCAGGTTCATCAACACCTGTCCCAGCTGACCCCGGTCGGCGCGCACCATCGTGGGCGATCCCGCGAGCAAGAAGACGAGCTCTACGTCCTCGCCCAGCAAGCGCGCCAGCAAGTCCTTCATCCCGGTCACGACGGGTGTCAAGTCGAGCACCGTCGGACGCAGCACCTGCTGGCGGCTGAACGCGAGCAGCTGTCGGGTCAGCTCGGCGGCGCGATCGGCGGCCCGTCGGATCTCCTCGACCTGGCCGTGCATCTCCTCGTCCCTCACCAGCTCCTCCGCCAGCAGGTGAGCGTAGCTGAGGATGACGCAGAGGAGGTTGTTGAAGTCGTGGGCCACGCCGCCCGCCAGGCGCCCGATCGCTTCCATCTTCTGCGCCTGCCTCAGCTTGCTCTCGAGCTCCGTGACGCGCGCATTCTCGAGGGCCATGGCCGTTCGCCGGCCGATCTCGATGGCCAGCTCCACATCAGCGGGCAGGAAGTGGTGCGGTGAGGCGGCGCCCAGGGAGAGGACACCGAGGCGCACGCCCCGCGCCCGAAGCGGAACGACGAGCAGGCTGCGCACCCCGAGCTCCCGCACCAGCTCGGCGTGCCGATCGTCGAGGCAACGTTCCCGCAGCTGCTCGTCCGAGAGCGCGGCCAGATGGACCGGGGACGCCTCCTCGGGCAGGCTCGGCGGCAGCAACGCAGCCGCCACCCGCGTCGGGTACAGCTCGAACAGCCGGCGCAGCGCCGACTCGCGGGTGGCGTCGCGGTGAGCGCCGGCCAGGCGCGTGACGGCCCCTCCGTCGCTCACGTCGACCGACGCCCAGTCGGCCAACCCGTGGGCGCACAGGTGGCGAACGGCCTGCGCGATCCCCCGCTGATCGGGGGACGACGACATCAGCGTGGTCGCCTCGGCGAGCATCACGGCTCGCCGGCGATCGGCCTCGGCCTGAGCGCGGGCCTCGCGTTCCCGCGCCAGGAGGTGCGCGTTCTCCAGGGACACCGCCGCCTGCGCCGCCAGCAGCTCCAGGGCGGCCAGACGCTCGCGCCCGAACACGCCCGGCGTCAAATCGTTCTCCAGATAGAGGAGCCCGATCACCGTCCTCTGTCGGCGCACCGGCAGGCACAGGACCGAGCGCGGGCGAGCGCGCGTCCCGTCGCGCGGAGCGTCCTGCCCCGAGCTGGCCGTCCGCGCGAAGTAGGGGTCGCCCGCGAAGGGCCCAGCGTCGGCTGCCGCGTCCTCCAGCACGACGGGCGCTCCCGTGCGACGCACGTGCTCGAGCAGCGACTCCGGCACCCGTGGCACCGGCTGCAGCAGCGGGATCGCGTCGTCGATGGTCTTCTCGGCGGCGACCTCCGGATCGCTGTCTTCGGCCTCCTCGCGGATGAGGACGATGCGGGCGCGCCGGGCCCCGCCGTGCTCGAGCACGACGGTCAGCAGCAACGGGAGGAGCTCGTCCCGGACGAGCGCGCCCGAGATGGCGCGCGAGGCCTTGAGCACCGCCAGCAGATCGAGCTGCTCGGGGCTCACCGCCGCCCCGTCCAGATCGCCGCTCGGATCTCGCCGCGCCAGCACCGCGTGCCTCGCCTCGAGCTGCCGGACCTTCCCGTCGGCGCCCCAGCGCTGGTAGGCATCGCGGGCCTCGCGCAGATAGCTGTCGGCGATGGCCACGAATCCGCGGGCCCGGTAGAAGCGCGACGCGGTCTCGAGCGCGACGGCGCCGATCCCGGCCTGGCCATGGTCGCGGGCCGATCGGATGGCCCGCTCGTATTCGTACATCGCGCGCTCGGGGTCGCCCTCGAGTCGCGCGAGATCGGCGGCCACCAGGGCCGCGCAGGCCCCGAAGTTGTCGGGGCAGCTCGCCGCGCGCGCGTCGAGGAAGCGAGCGTGCTCTCTCACGGCGGCGAGCAGCCCCGCGCGCTCGTCCGGGGCGGCCTCGTCGTGCCGGCCGCCGAGCGCCAGCGCTCGATACAGGTGAAACTCGACTCGGTCGAGGGCGAAGGCCGAGGTCCACAGGAGCGCCTCGGCCTTGCCCCCCGCCTCGATCGCCGCGGGCAGGTCGCCCTCGAAGAAGCGGGCGCAGAGCTTCCGGATCCAGTACCACCCCTGGGCGACGACGAGCGAAGGGTCGGCGGCGAGGTACGCCTCGTACCGGCACTCGTCCAGCTCGGCGTCGTCGAAGCGGGCGAAGGCCGGCGTGAGGCCGCGCAAGGCGCGCAAGAGACGCTGGCGCCCGATGCTCAGCTCGATCAGGCCGCGGAGCTTCCCCTTGCGGGCCAGCGCCAGGACGGCCTCCATGTCGCGGTCGAGCTCGTGGAGCGAGTCCGCCCCCAACAGGAAACGCAGCCCGACCATCTGGTTGGCCGCCCCCCACTCGACTATGGTGTCGCCGGCCGCCCGGGCCGCCTCCATCGATCGCCGCGTCAGCTCGAGGCAACGGGCGAGGGGTTGCGTCCGCGGATAGACGAAGGCGCCGGCGATGATCAGGATCTCCCCGCGGAAGCGCAGCTGGTTCCGCCGCTCGAGGAGCTCGAGGCCCAGCGTCGCGAAGCGGAACGCCGCCTGGTCCTCCTCGAAATAGGGTCCCAGCATCTGCCCGAGGACGGTGAAGGCCAGGGGCGCGGCGTCGCTCTGCCCGAGCTCGACGGTGAGGTTGGCGGCCCGCCCCGCGACCAGGCACATCAATCCTTCGTCGCTGAAGGAGGCCAGGTAGTGCAACGCGAGCAGGACGTCGACGGTCGCCTGCCCCTCCGGGCTGACGAGCGGAGGCAGATCGCGCAGGCTCTCGATCGATCGGTCGCCGATGCGCTGCCGGAGCCGCTCGTATTCCTCGCGGATCGCCGGCACGCCCGGCCGGGGAGCCCAGTCGATGCCGAGCCGTCGCAGATGCGCGAGGACGGTCGCCGTTCCCGCCGCGACCTGTCCGTCGGCGAGAGCCATCGCCGCCTGCTCACACACCACCTTCGATTGATCGACCAGGTCGCGGGCCCGGCGCGCGAGGCTGGCCAGTCGTTCGACCGCCGCCTCGCGGGCGCCCGTCAGCCGCTCGCACTGCGCTCGGCCGAGCTCGAGGCCAAACCACAGCGGGTAGTGCCGGTCGCCGGCGTCCGAGGCTCCCTTGGGGAGCAGGGAGGCGCCGGCGGCGAAGTGGTTGAGCGCCGACGCGTGGGCACCCGAGCCCTGCGCCGTCCGCCCGGCCAGCAGATCGAGCTCGGCCAGCTGCTCACGCTCTCGTTCTGTGGCGAGGAGGGCCGTGGCGCGATGAAGATGCCCGACGACGTCGAACACCCGCGGTCCTGCGGCCTCGAGCGAAGATCGCGCGGTGATGTCGCCGAGAAGCCGCCTCCCCACACGGAGGTGCAAGGCGGGCCGCTCCTCCGCGGGCGTGAGCAAGTACGCCGCCTCCTGCACGCGATCATGAGAGAAGCGGTAGCTTCGACCAAGCCTGACGAGGACGTCCTGCTCCACGGCCGCCTGCAGCGTCGGCTCGGGATCGCTGTCGAGCACGTGGGCGAGGGTCTCCGCGTCGAACGTCCCGCCCAGGCAGGCGGCGACGGGCAAGATCACCTGAGCTTCGGTCTCCAGATGGCGCAGCTTTTCGACGATGAGGTCGGTGACGTCGCCGACGCCTGGCTCCTGGCGAATGCCGTCCAGATCCCAGCGCCAGCGCTTCGCGCCTGAATCGAAGGCGATCAGGCCCTTGCGGTGAAGCGTGGTCAACAGCTGCGTGACCATCAGGGGATTGCCGCCGGTCTTTTCGCTGATCGCGCGCCCGAGCGGCGCCACATCGGAGGCCGTCCCTGCGACCAGATCCGCGACCAGCCGGTCGACCTCCGCGGCGGGCAAGCAACCAAGCGCCAGCTCGCGCACGAACGTCCCCGCGGAGGCGATCTCCGCGAGGGCGCGCGGCCACGGGTGCGCCGGCTCCATCTCGTGCCGATGGGCCGCGACGACCAGCAACGGACCGACCTCGCCCCCGGTGAGGAGGTCGGCGATCAGCCGCACGCTGGCCGCGTCCGCCCACTGCACGTCGTCGATGAAGATCGTGAGCGGCACCTCGCCGGCGAACGCGCCGATCAACCGACCGAGCGCGCGGCGCGAGCGGAGGTCGGCCTCGGCCGGCGGTGCCGGCGCCGCCGGCGGCAGGGGCCCGAGCATGGGGCCCAGCTCGCGGATGAGCTCGCTCGCCGCCGCGGCGTTGGGACCAAGGGCCGCGCGGAGTCGCTGCCGCCAGGCATCCGCCACCTCCGGCGGCGTCTCGGCGAGGCGATCGAGCATCAGCTCGCGAATCACGTCGATGATCGCCGCGTACGGAACATCTCTGCGGTACTGGTCGAACTTCCCGGAGACGAAGAGGCCCGACCGCGCGGCGATCGGGCCCTGGAGCTCCTGGACCAGCGCCGATTTCCCGACTCCGGCAGGACCGACCAGGACCGCGAGCGCGGACCGATGCGAGGCGGCGACGTGGTCGAGACACGCGAGCAGCGTGGCTCGCTCCGAGTCGCGACCATAGAGCTTCTGCGGAAGCGCGAACCGGTCGGAGGTGTCGAGCTCCCCCAGCGCGAACGGCGCGATCCGCGCCTCGTCGCGCCACGCCACCTGGCAGCGCGCGAGATCGTGGGCGAGGCCGGACGCCGTCTGGTACCGGTCCTCGGGCACCTTCTCGAGAAGGCGCAGGAGGATGCGGGAGACCATCTCCGGAATCCCCGGCACCAGGTCCTGAGGGGAGGAGGGCCGGCGCGCCACATGGGAATGCACCCAGCCCAGCGCGTCCCGGGCTACGAAAGGGAGCCGGCCCGTGAGCAGCTGGTAGAGGACGACCCCGAGGGCGTAGAGGTCCGAGCGCCCGTCGATCATCCGGTTCAGACGCCCGGTTTGCTCCGGAGAGACGTAGGGCAGCGATCCCTCGATCAGGCGGAGCGGCCGGAAGACCGACCGCTCGGACAGCACCCGCCGCGCGAGGCCCAGGCCCGACAGCTGGACGGCTCCGGTTTCGCGGTCATGGAGGATGGTGCCAGGACGGAGATCTTTGTGGATCACGCCCCGCTCGTGAAGCTCGGCGAGGACCCGTGCGATGCGGGACGCGAGATCGAGGAAGGCACCGACCGGCATGGGAGCCCCCAGAAGCGCCTCGAGCGGGATGGCGCGGCTGTCTCGCAGCTCCAAGGCTGGACGTCCCTCGAAGGTCGTCATCGCGACGGGCGCGAGCACCGCCGCGCCTTGGAGCGCGCGGCCGATCTCCAGCTCGTTGACCAGCTGGGCGATGTCCTCCGCGCCGCAATGCGCGGGGGACGAGACCTTCAACAGGATCGTCTGCCGATCGCTCGCGCGCACCGCCCGATGGATGCTGGTGCCTCGATCTTCGCGCAGCCGACAGACTTCGATGTACGTCTCGGACGTCATCGCCTCCCCCCGCTTCTCGTCCATGAGCGGCCCAGGCAGGTCGCCGACCGCGCGGCCTCGGGCGCACAGGCAATGGAGCCGCGATCAGCGTGGCGACCTTGCCGTCTCCTGCCCCCAGAGACCGGCCCAGAGAGTATCGGAAGAGGCGGCCACGCGCTACGGGCGCAGCGTCACCCGCCGCTCGGGCCGGAGCGCGCTCCCGATCCTGCCGCGACGCCGCGGCCTGATCCGGCGGGGACCTCGGCTGCGGCGCCGCCCACTTTGGCCGCCGGCAAGAATACCCGGAACGTGGTGCCCGTCCCTGGGTCGCTGCGAACCGTGACGCCCCCGTCGTGCGCCTTCAGGATGCCGTGCACCACCGCCAATCCGAGCCCGGTGCCCTGCCCCACCTCTTTCGTCGTGAAGAACGGATCGAAGATGCGTTCCAGCGTGGCGGCGTCCATGCCCGTGCCGGTGTCGGTGACGGCCAGGGTCGCGTAGACACCAGGGGGAAGCGCAGACGGTCCCTCCACCAAGGGCGCCGACAGCACGGCGGCCTCGACCTCGATGGTCAAGGCGCCGCCCCCTGCCGCCATCGCGTGGGTGGCGTTGGTGGCCAGGTTCACGATGAGCTGATGTAGCTGGCTGGGATCAGCGAAGACCTGCGGCGTGTTCGGATCGAGTCGGGTCTGAACGCGAATCGTCGCCGGGGTGGTCGCCTTCAACAATTTCATCGCTTCGATGACGATCTCGGCGGGCCGCACCAACTGACGCTTCGGCGTGTCCTGACGGCTGAACGAGAGGATCTGCTTCACCAGATCGGTGGCCCGTTCGCTGGCCTTCTCGATCTCCAGCAAGGACTCGCGCGCCGGGTGATGGGGCTCGAGCTCGGCGAGCGCGATCGACAGGTTCGCGACCACGGCGGAGAGGATGTTGTTGAAGTCGTGCGCGATCCCCCCCGCCAAGGTGCCCAGGCTCTCCAGCCGCTGGGCCCGCATCACCTGTCGTTCCAGGCCCTTCCTCTCGGTGATGTCCGTGACCATGCCGAGGAGGCTGACCACTCGGCCGGCGCGATCGCGCAGCGGGCTGGCGGCCAGCGTTCCCCACATCCGGCTGCCGTCCTTGCGGCGAAATTGGTACTCGAACAGCTCGCGGATCCCGGGGCGCAGGCGAAAGTTCCGCTCCGCGCGAGCCCGATCGGCGTCGTCGACGACGTCGAAGGCCAGGCGTCCGATCAACTCGGCGCGTGGATAGCCGAACATCTCGCACAAGCGGTCGTTGACGAACTGCGTGCGCGCCTGGGTGTCCACCACCCAGACGCCTTCGTAGGCCGTGTCGACGATCTGGCGAAAGCGGACCTCGCTGAAGCGAATGGCCTCCTCGGCCTGATCTCGTTCGATGGCGATGGCGGCCAGGTGGGTGGCCCGTTCCACCCAGTGGAGCTCGGCGTCACGGGGTCCCCGGGGCTCCCGGTAGTACATCGCGAACGTCCCCAGCA
>Ga0105238_10001416_pt1 | contig 24029 bp, 17 predicted proteins | sample KBSC34metaG_FD_81526 | JGI IMG/M metagenome (GOLD analysis project Ga0105238, IMG submission 81526) | Corn rhizosphere microbial communities from Kellogg Biological Station, Michigan, USA - KBS C3-4 metaG | ecosystem: Host-associated > Plants > Roots > Rhizosphere > Soil | place: Michigan, USA...
CCTCGAGGTCGATTTGATAGGCGAAGCCATGCAGCCAGCGGTTCATGGCGATGGCGGCCACGGGCCAGGCGATCAGGTTCGCCCACAACACCGGCTTGCTGAACTGCCACGGAACATGACGATCCGATGCCGGCGACTTGACTGGCTGACATTGTAAGGGCCGTGCTCGCTCTCGAAAAACGTCCTGAGATCATGAAGTTAGGGCGAGCGTGAGGTCGGGGTCGCCGGCGGAGTGTCCGGAAGCGGACGTTAATCTGTGAACACCCGGTCCCAGTTGATGACCAGCCCGGGATAGTTGGCGACGGCGTGACCGCCCACGGCCTCGATCGTCCGCCCCGGTCCGTAGCGACCCTCCAGGCCGAGTCGCAGGACGGTGAAGTGGCGCTTCTGGGGCGAGACGGTCCAGTACAAGCGCACCCCGCTGCGTTCATACAAATCGCGCTTCACCGTGCAGTCCCTATCGCGAGTGCTCGGAGACAACACCTCGATGACCCAGTCCGGTGCGCCGCGGCAGCCACGGTCGTCGATCTTCGAGCGATCACAGATCACCGCGACATCCGGCTGCACGACATCCCGCTCCGCTCCGTCGTCATCACCCGGCCTCGGCAGGCGCACGTCGAGCGGTGCCGAGATCGCAATACACGGCTTGCCGACGAAAAAGGCGTCCATTTGCGAGAACAGGCTTCCAGCGACGCGCTGATGCCGGAAAGAGGGCCCGGGCTCTCTGACGTAAAACTGACCGTCCAGCAACTCACCCTGAATCCCGTCGGGCCAGGAGTAGTAGTCGGCGTACGTGTACGAATCGGGCCTGACGAAGAGGTGGGGCATGGGCACATTATAAGCGGTAGAGAGAACGTTGGGAGCGAAGAATTCTCCGCCGATCCGTACGGAACTAACGTGATCGAAGACGTGTGTTTGAAGCGTGGCGCCTAACCACGCTCGATGCCACGCGACTGTGCACGTGAATATCCGCGATGTTGAGCGAGCACTTCCTGCAGTGCTTGCAGGGTGTCAGCTTCGGCCGCGGGTTTGTCGAGTCGCCGGCGGAGGATGCGTGGGAAGCGCAGGGCGATACCTGACTTGTGCCGCGTAGAGGCGGCGATGCCTTCGTAGGCGAGCTCAAAGACCTGGGTCTGTTCGACGGAACGCACCGGGCCGAACTTTTCAGTGGTGTGGGAGCGGATCCAGCGGTCGAGCTCGGCGATCTCCGCGTCGCTCAGGCCCGAGTAGGCCTTCGCAACGGGAACCAACGTGTCTTTATCCCAGACGCCGAACGTGTAGTCCGTGTAGAGGTTGGAGCGGCGGCCGTGGCCGGGTTGGGCGTAGAGCATGACGGCGTCGAAGGAGTGGGGGTCGATCTTCCACTTCCACCACGCGCCGCGCTTTCTGCCGGTTTCGTAGGGGGAGTCCAGCACTTTCAACATGAAGCCCTCCACGCCGCGCGTGCGCGACTCCTCGCGGAGTTTTGCTAGCTCTGCCCAGTCACGCGTTTCGACGGCGGAGGATAGGCCGAACACGTCGGGGCGGGCGTGAGCGATCAGAGGCTCCAGGCGCTGGCGCCGCTCTCGAAGGGGCAGGCCGCGGATGTCGATGTAGTCCTGCTCGAGAAGGTCGTAGGCGAGGAACCGCACCGGCACGCTTTGCAGAATGTCAGCCGTGAGTTTCTTGCGTCCGATGCGTTGCTGCAGGTCTGCGAAGGGCTGAATGCTGCCGTTCTTCCAGGCGACCAGCTCGCCATCGAGGACGACACCTTCAGGGAGGCTCATGGCGGCGTCCACGAGCTCAGGAAATCGCTCCGTGATCAGGTCCTCGCCGCGCGACCAGATGAAACACCTGCCCTTGCGACGGATGAGCTGACCGCGGATGCCGTCCCACTTCCACTCGGCGAGCCAGGCCGCTCGCTCACCGAGCGCCTGCGGCTCGCCTTCAAGTGGCGAGGCGAGATAGAACGGGTAGGGGGCGGCGGGGTCCTGCTCGGATTCGGCGCCGCCTGAGCGCAGGGATTCCCAAAGCTCTGCGCTCGGGCGCCAGTCGCCCATCAGGCGGCGGGCGATGTCTGTCCGGCCGACGTTCAGGACCTCGGCCAGCGAGCGCGTGACGAGGAGATCTGAGACGCCGACTCGCAGCTCGCCTGTCAGGAGCTTGTTGAGCAGAAAGCATTCGCGATAGGGAAGCGTTCGCCACCAGCTGACGATAGCCTCCTTCTGCCGGCTCTCGGCGGAAGCCCTGAGCGGCAGGAGGCGCTCCTCGATCCACCTCGACAACGGCACGTCGTCTGCACCGGTGCTGGCGGCGTTGGTATCCATCAGCAGTGCGACCGTTTCCGCGAAATCTCCGACGGACGCCTGGCACTCGTCCACGAGCCACTCGGGAAGGCCGCAGGCTTCGATGAGCCAGCGTCGCAGGATCGCCGGTCCGAGAAAGCGCTTCAGACGCCGGCCCGAGAGAATGTAGGTCGCCCAGGCGGCATCCGCCGGGGCCGCTGTTGCGAAGTAGCGCTTCATCGCCGCGACCTTCAGCCCGGTCGACGTCGTGGTATCCAGCTCTTCGAACAGCTCGCTGAAGGCCCGCATCACTCTTCCGCGCCGAAGTGGGTTTGCAGGGCGCGTGCGGTGATGCCCTGTTCGCTCAGGTAACGGCAGATTGCGTCGGAGTAGCCGTGGGTGAGCAGAATTCGCTCCGCTCCCGAGGCTCTGCAGGTCTCAATGAGTGCCGGCCAGTCCGCGTGATCGGAGAGGACGAATCCGCGGTCGTAGCCACGACGCCGGCGGTCGCCGCGGACCCGCATCCAGCCGGAACAGAAGCCGGTCGAGTGCTCACCGAATCTGCGCATCCAGGGGCTCGCCACGGCGCTCGGGGGCGCGATTATCAGCGCGCCTCGGTAGTCGGTTTTGCGCTCGCCGCCGACCTGGATCGTCGGGAGCATCCTGGTCCCTGCGCTGCGATAGACGTCCACGAGAGAGGCCACTGCGCCGTGCAGATAGACGGGCTCGTCGGTGAACGCCTGAAGCTCGGCGAGGACGCGCTGCGCCTTTCCCAGGGCATAGCAGAAGAGAACCGAGGCCAGCCCCCTTTCCCGGTTGGCGCGCCACCAGCGGAAGATTTCCTCGATCACCTGTGCCGGTGACGGCCACCTGTATACGGGCAGAGCGAAAGTCGCCTCGCTGATAAAGGTCTCGCAGGCAACGACCTCGAACGGCGCGCAGGTCGGATCGGACTGGCGCTTGTAGTCCCCGGAGACCACCCAGACACGCCCCTCGTACTCGATCCGGACCTGAGCGGAGCCCAGGATGTGGCCTGCGGGGTGCAGGGAGACAGTCGTGGGGCCGAATGTCGTTGGGATGCCGTAGTCCACGGCGGTCAGGGGTGCGTCGTCGCCCAGGCGCTGGCGCGCGATGCCAAGTCCCGGACGTGCGAGAATGTAGGCCCCGCTGCCCATGCGCAGATGGTCGCCATGGGCATGCGTAATGACCGCGGATTCTACGGGCTGCCAGGGGTCGATGTAGAAGTTGCCCGGGCGGCAGTAGAGTCCATTCTCCGTGACGGTAACGAGAGATTCGGAATCCGAGCTCATGAGTAACGACGATCCGGGCGAAGGGCTGACGGCGCGACAGCGCGCGTCCCGGCAGCAGTGCGCCGGTGCTGTACTGATGATCAGGCCGGCCTCGTTCGATTACAACCCGGAAACCGCCGCCACGAACTCGATGCAACAGCACGGGAGCGGTGGTGCCGAGGCGGCGCTCGAGGCTTGTCGTGAGTTCGACCGGTACGTACAGGCCTTGTCGAGCGAAGGGGTGTCGGTGTGCGTTGCTGCGGATACACCGGATCCGCCGAAGCCGGACGCCGTGTTCCCCAACAACTGGGTGAGCTTCCATGAGGACGGGACCGTGGTCCTGTATCCGATGCAGGCGCTGAACCGGCGGCGGGAGCGGCGGCAGGAAGTGATCGATACCGTCGTCGCGCGACTGGGGTTCAAGGTGACTCGTGTCCTCGACCTCACTCATCACGAGAACGAGGGGCGTGCGATGGAGGGCACCGGCAGTCTGATACTCGATCACGTGAATCGCGTTGCCTATGCGAGTGTCTCGCCGCGTACACATCCTGATGTGGTGGAAGAGTGGGCGCGCGAGATGGCGTATGAGGCGGTGGTGTTTGAGGCTCGCGATCGGAACGGCGCGCCGCCCTATCACACGAATGTGCTGATGAGTATCGGTGAGCGAGTCGCTGTCGTCGGGTCTGCTGCCATCGTCGAGCGCGATCGTGGACGAGTGCTCGAGCGCTTGCGGGCGGGCGGGCGGGACGTGGTGGAGATCGGGCACGAGGAGATGGAACGTTTCTGCGGAAACGTGCTCGAGGTTGCCAGCTGGGATGAGGCACTGGGGGACTGTCGGGTGCTCGTCATGTCGGCGACTGCTAGAAAGGCCCTGTCGCCGGTGGCCTATGAGCGGCTCTCGGGCTGTACGGATGCGGTGCTGGCGGTGCCTGTTCCCACGATCGAACGGCTCGGGGGCGGGAGTGTTCGGTGCCTGCTTGCCGAGGTCTTTTTGCCTTCATGATCGAGCTGATTCTCAAAGTGGCTCTGAGCTATCTGGAGGGGTCCATCGTTGGGAGCCTGCTGCTCGGGAAGCTGCGCGGCGGCGTGGACATTCGCAAGATGGCGAGCGGCAATGCCGGTGCGACCAATGCGCTGCGCACTCAGGGGAAGGCGTTTGCGTTCGGGGTGCTGTTCATCGACATCTTCAAAGGGTGGGTGGCTACGCGGGTGATCGCACCGCTGACGTTATTTGGGGGTGGTGGTGACGCTGCCGGGGCAGGGGGAGCGCTTGCTTGGGCGGCTGCCCTTTGCGGGATTGCTTGCATGCTTGGACATGTGTACCCGGTGTTTTATGGGTTCCGGGGTGGGAAGGGGGTCGCGACGCTGGTGGGTGTGGTGCTCGGGCTTGGCCCTGCGCTGCTGGTGCCGGTGCTGGCTACCTGGCTCGTGACTGCGATGTTGTTTGGGTATGTGGGGTTGGCGTCGATGGTGGCTACGCTGGCGCTGCCAGTGGCTGTGGTGGTGGGGCATGTTGAGCCTGAGATGCCGATGTTGGTGTTAGGGGTGTGTGCGACGGCGCTGATCATTTATACCCATCGGTCGAATATTGCACGGATGCGGGCGGGGACGGAGTCCCGTGCTCGACGGCTGTGGTTGTTTGGAAAGCAGCGGTTGTGACAAGCGTTTCGAAAATCGCGGGCGGAGGGGGCGGTGGCGACGGCGCAGCGGTCGAGCAACACGCGCGCCGTGGTCCGGAGGCGCCGTTGGTTGCGCGCGTCTTTGCTTCGCTGGCAGATGGAGAGTTTCATTCTGGTGAGGAGCTGGCGGAGACGCTGGGGGTCAGTCGGAGCGCTGTCTGGAAGGCTGGGAAGGCTCTTCGAGACCTCGGTGCTACTCTGCACGCGGTTCGAAATCGCGGGTACAAGCTCGTTGCCGTGAGCGAGCCGCTGGATGCCGGGAAGATTCGGGAGCATCTGGCGACGCGGTCCGTTCGGGATCGCGTTCGCAGCCTGGATGTGGCGTGGTCTGTAAGCTCGAGCAATACGATCCTGTTCGAGCGGTCGAATCCGCCCAATGGGACGTGCGAGGTGTTTCTCGCGGAGTACCAGACGGCTGGGCGCGGGCGCCGCGGGCGGACCTGGGTGGCTCCGCCTGGTGGGGCGATCTGTCTTTCGTTGAGCTGGACGTTTCGGGAGGTGCCGGCGGACTTGGGTGCGCTCAGTCTGGTGATCGGCGTGTGCAGCTTGCGCGCGCTGGCTTCGCTGGGCATCGAGAGCGCTCGGCTCAAGTGGCCGAACGACTTGCTGATCGATGATCGCAAGCTTGGGGGGATTTTGATTGAGCTGCGGGCGGAGTCGGCGGGGCCGGCGTGTGTGGTGATTGGGGTTGGGGTCAATGTGTCGCTTGGTGCTCCATTGCTGAAGTCGCTCGCGGAGGCCGGCGTGGCGGCTACGGATCTTGCGTCTGCGTGTGTATCGCGGCCGGTGTCGCGGAATGAGATGGCCGCGGGCCTCGTTACGAACTACGTGCTCGGATTGCTCGAGTTCGAGAAAGAGGGGCTCAAGCCCTTCAGCGAGGAGTGGAAGCAGGTCGACGCCTTGCGCGGCAGACCTGTGTCGGTGCAGGGCGTGGAGGGGACGACCAAGGGACTGGCTCGTGGGATCGATCTTCATGGAGCGCTGCTCGTTGAGACGCCCCATGGGTTGAAAAAGTTTATTTCGGGAGATGTATCGGTGAGGGCTACCAGTTGAGAACGTCGGGGGGCGGTCGCGGGCGCGCGCGGGGCCGTGGTGCGGTGCGGCGGCGGGGCGGCACGCCGCGGAAGAAGGCAGTGCGCCGTGGGGGTGGGCGAGCGAAGCCGATCGGCAGCGCGCTGTTGGTCGATATTGGGAATACGCGCATCAAGTGGGCGCGGCTGCAGGATGGGCGGCTTGGGCGTCAGTTCGCCGAGCCGTTTGCGGGGTGGAAGGCGCGGGACTTCGCGCAGCGGGTGTTTGGCCTTCCGGCCAGCGGCGGGGGTTCGGCTTCGGGGCGACGGGCGGGGCGCTCGTCGCGGGCGGGCCGCGCCAGGGCCGGCGGGGATATCGATCGGGTCATCGTTTCCAGCGTGGCTGGGTCCCGAGTGAACGAAGTGTTCACTGACGCCGCTCGACATGCGCATGGACCCAAACCCGAGTTCGTGACTTCCCAGCGTCAGGCGGGAGGCGTATCGACGGCGTATGTCGAGCCGTGGCGGCTCGGCGTCGATCGATTCGTGATGGCGATCGGCGCCCATCGGCTCGCGAAGGGTCGGGCCGCGTGCGTCATCAGCATCGGGACAGCGCTGACTATTGATCTGGTCGATGCTCGGGGGCGGCATCGGGGGGGGGCGATCGTGCCGGCTCCGCCCTTGATGGTTGATAGCCTGCTCACGAGGACGGTTGGGATTCGGCGGCGGGCGGGCGGCGTGGATGGCTCGGCGTCGAGCGGCTCATCGGGCGAAGGCGTGGGTGGCGTTGGCCAGGGTGGCGGCGCGCGCGGGAGTTCGCGGAGCATTTTTGCGCGTACTACCCGGGAGGCGATCGAGGAAGGCGCTCTGCTCGCTGCTGCGGCTGCGGTCGATCGTGGGATCGAGGAAGCTCGCCGTGCGGTGGGACACTCGCCGGTCGTGCTGCTGACTGGCGGGGGCGCGGGGTCTGTCGCTCCGCTCATCCAGAGGCCCTACTGGTCCGTGCCGGACCTGGTTCTCCAGGGGTTGGCCGTGTTGGCGAACGAGGGCAGGCCCCCCTCGAGAGAGTCTTGATCTAGAATCCCGTGGTGCGCGTTGCATTCTTCGTGCTCTTGCTCGTCAACCTGGTCTTCATGGCCTGGGCCGGATGGGTCGACACGCCAGGGCAGGCAAGGACGACCGACGCGAACGCCCGGCTGCCAAGATTGAAGTTGGTCAGCGAGGTGCCCTCGGGATCGCAACAAGGCGGTCAAGCGGGGGGTGCTGTTCGGAAGATGGGGATGACGACGGCGGGCGGCGGCGCGCCACCAGCCGCGCCGGCGGTCGTTACTCGTTGCGTTTCGGTTGGGCCGTTCAATGACATCGCTACGGCGGCCAAAGCGGCTGGGTCACTACAGGCGCGGGGGTTTGTGTCTCAGCAGCGCGCGGCGGCGGGCGAGGTTTGGGACGGGTATTGGGTGTACATCGGCGGGGTCGCCGACGTAGCGACGGCCGACAAGATCTTCAAGACCCTGGATGGCAGCGGCATCAAGGATGCGCACCTGATGCCGGACACCAGCGATACCCATCGGATGTCGGTCGGGCTGTTCAGCGATCGCGATCGGGCTGAGCGCCGGGCCAAGGCGATTCAGAAGCTGGGGTTCAAGGCCGAGGTTGACGACCACCGGCAGGCTGGGACGGCGTACTGGGTGGATCTGGCGCTGAAGCCTAGCGATCAGGCGGTGCCGGTTCAGGATTTGCTGTCTGCGGATAGCGGGAACAGCCACCTGTCCGTTGAGGCGTGTCCGACGAGCCAGGGTGCTCAGCCCGCAGCGAGCCCTGGGGCTGCGCCGGCGCTGCCGGCTCCTGCCGAACCCTCGCCTGGGCCTCGAGTGCCGCCCAGCACGGTCGCCGGAACTCCGAAACTCCCCTGACACCGTGCTGTAGAATCGGCGCGCCCGCAGATCGAATAATCTCGGCCAACTTACCCTAAGCCACGGGGGAGCCGGCGTGTGAGTCAGTCCTCCACAGAAGGGGAGAGCAGTTCGTCCTCAGGGGTTGCGGGGTCTGAATCCCAGACGCCCGGTGCGCCCGCGGGCCCAATGAGCTCGGCCGCGCTCTGGGCCCGTATCCGGGATCACAAAGTTCTGCAGTGGGGACTGGCGTACCTCGGCGCTGCCCTTGCCATCGCGCACGGCGGCGAGTTGCTCGGACATACATTCAATTGGCCCGAGCTGACCAATCGCATTCTGATGGGCTCGCTCATCGTTGGCTTGCCCGTGGCGCTGGCACTCGCCTGGTATCACGGCCATCGAAGCCTCGAGAGCATCAGCGCAGGAGAGGCGACGATCATCTCGCTCCTGGTCGTCATCGGAGCGGGGCTGCTGATGGTGTTTGCGCGCGCTCCGGTGGAGGGATCGCATGAAGTTGCGTCGCACGCGACGCTTGCGCGCCCGGCTCCTGCGGCCTCATCTGCCGTGCTGTCGGCGGAGTCAAAAGCTGGCGCCTCTCCGAAGGGTCCGTCCATCGCAGTGCTGCCTTTCGTCAACATGTCCTCGGATCCCGAGCAGGAATACTTTTCTGACGGCCTGGCGGAGGAACTGCTCAACCAGCTGGCTCACCTGTCGAACCTCCGGGTGATCGGACGCACGTCCTCCTTTGCCTTCAAGGGGAAGAACCAGGATCTGCGCGCGATCGGGCAAGCGCTCGGTGTCGATCACATCCTCGAAGGCAGCGTGCGCAAGGCCGGCAGTCGCGTGCGCATCACCGCGCAGCTCATCGATCCGGCGACCGGGTCACACCTGTGGTCGGAGGCCTACGACAAACAACTCGGGGATATCTTTGCGATCCAGGAGGAGATCGCGCGGACCGTCGCCGCCAATCTGCGCGTCACGATCGACAACGATCTGGGGGAAGTCAACACTCGCAATCTGGAGGCCTACGATGAGTACTTGCGTGCGATGCGCGGCGATGGCGGTCTCGAGACCATCGGGCACCTCGAGCGCGCTGTCGAGATCGACCCGCAGTTCACCGGTGCCTGGCTGAAGCTGGTCGCGGCGTACAACGGGGCCATCATCGCTCTGCCCGAACGGACCTCGGAGTTCGTGACCAAACAGAATCGGTCGTTGAATCGAGCCCTGCAGCTCGCTCCGGAGTCCGCTCCCGTCAAGGTTGCCCTGGCAGGCAGGGAGGCGGCCAAAGGTAATCTCGCCCGGGCCGAGCAACTGCTGGCGGCGATCAAGGATCTTCCTCCCGGGCTCACCCAGGACGGTTACCTCTCCTATGCTACGTTTGCGTTGGCTGTCGGGAGGCCGAGAGATGCGATCGAGGTTCTGGAGCGTCTGCGGCAGTCCGAGCCCCTGTCGACTCTGCCGTCGCTGTTGCTGCAGATCTGCTACGAGATGAGCGGCGAGGACGTTCTCGCCGAGGCCGAGTACCAGCGCTCGCTGAGTATTGGCGTCGACTCCGAGCTGGTCCGCGGGACCGTCGTGGTACGAGCCATGACACGCAAGGATCGCCAAGCCGTGCGGAAAGCGGCAGAAGCGGCAGGTCCGGTCCCGGAGGTCAACCAGGAAATGCTGCCTTACCTGGATAATCCCGCGGCAGGCGTTGCCGAGCTGCGACGCAAGATCAACGACTCGAGCTTCTCACCCTCGATCGTCCGATCTGCCGTGATTGCGCAATGGGCCGCGTACCTTGGCGACCCGGCCCTATCCCTGCAGGCGCTTCGCACCATGCCGCGGCTCGGACCAAGCGGCAGCGTTCTGTTCTCACTCTGGCGTCCGATCGAGAAGGAGACCCGCCGGCTGCCTGGCTTCAAGGATTATGTGCGCGAGCTGGGGCTGGCGGACTACTGGCGAACGACGGGGAAGTGGGGTGACTTCTGCAAGCCGGTGGGGGAGAAGGATTTTGAGTGCAGGTAGTGCACCTCACGCCGTCCGCGAAGCCTCATTGTCTCGAGGGACCTGAATCCGCATGAGCATGTGGGCGCGTATCCGAGAGCACAAAGTTCTCCAGTGGACGCTCGCCTACCTGGGAGCGGCGCTCGCGCTCGCGCACGAGCAGGAGCTGATGGCTCATACGTAGCACTGGCCCGAGATCGCCGGTCGCCTGTTCATGAGCCTGGGGGGAGATCCTGAAGCACGAACCGGGTCCCCTGATGCGCCTGCCGACGGGTTTCGATCGTACGTGTTGTCTTTGCCGCTTGGTTTCGTCGCGGAAGAGCGCGGCTGGATCAATCTGCTTCTGGGCGACCGGGCGGCAGCCAGGAACGACGTGAAGGAAACCCGCGCGCTTGCGGAAGCCCGCCTGCCTCCTGAGCTCATCCATAACGTCGATTGGCTGATGCGCCTGCGCATGGCAGAGGGACAGGTGTTCAGTGGAGAGAACACGAAGGCCGCCGAGAATGCCCGGCAAGGCCTTGCGCTGATACCGCGCTCACGCAACGCGCTGTTTCACGCGTATGCCCTCACGGTCGCTTCAGCTGTGCTCGCCTGGTCTGGTGTGAAGGACGAGGACGTTACGCGGCTCGAGGAACTGGCTGAGGCGGTTCCTGGGGTTGCGCCTGCGACGATTACGCGAGATCCGGTTTTATACCGTGCCGCTGGGGGGCATCCAGGGTGTGGGAAGTTGCGGGGGAGGCTCGAGGCGCAGATGGCGCTCCGGAAGGTTGAATAGGGGGCGGTCGGGAGTCGAACTCGCCCTTACGCCCTCGGCGTGAGGTAAAATCGGCAATCAGGTTTGGGCCTGCGTGCCGCGGCGCCCATGGCGATGCCGGCTTAGCTCAGTGGTAGAGCAGCGGTTTTGTAAACCGTTGGTCGGGAGTTCAAATCTCTCAGCCGGCAAATCCATTCTGCCGGACAGTTAGGCAGGCGACCGTGGGGGCGGCGCGTGTCGGCTCGACACTGAGTCAGGCGATGGCACCAGGCCAGGCGACGCCAACTTCTGGTCTCCTTTCAGGCGCTTGCGGGCGCGCTCCTGAACCTGGCACAGGCTTCCCCGACCAGAAGTCGTATCAACCGTTGGTCGGGAGTACTCATCTTTACAAGATCAATATCTTGCGGAAGACGCCATTCGTAGACTGGGGCTCGGACCACCTACGCTACATACATTGAATGGCTGTACGCGGCACGGCACGGAGCCGGTCTGCCATCCCGGCGCTGCGGGGCGTGGGTGCACGTCCACCGCGGGAAAGTCAGAAGACACGGACGAGATCGTCGCCGACACGCCGCCGGAACTCTGGCAACCGGCGCATCCCATCGTAGTCGTGAATATCGGCGGCCGTGGCTAGGACCGCTCGGCAGACGTCTCGCACGCGCACCAGGTCGAATATTGAGAACCCTTGAGTTGAAGGCTTTACGAGGAGATCGACGTCGCTGTCGTTGCGAGCCTCGTTGCGTGCCACAGAGCCATATAGAAAAAGCTGGCCGACACCGAGAGCATGAAGTTGCTCACGGCGCTCGCGTAGGAGGCGAAGGGCGTTATCTCGCTGCATACGGCCATTTTACCCGCGATCTTCTAGCGGCATGTGTAAGCGAAAAATATTGATTTGAGATGCCTTACACGAGTGTCGCGTTGAGACGACCAACAGGGCTCCGGCAAGGGGGTGCCGGCAGACCACGCATCGTACTACGAAGCTAGACCGTACTCATCACTTCGTAGTATATTGCGCAGCATGCGTCTCGAGGACCTGCTGCGCCAAAACGAGGGTAAGACGCTCGAGTTCAAGCGCGACCTCTCCTCGCCGGCCCCAGCGCTGCGGACCCTGGTCGCCTTCGCCAATTCCGCGGGCGGTCGGCTCGTGATCGGCGTCGAGGATCGTACTCGCGCCGTCGTTGGAATCCAGGCTCCGCTGGATCTCGAGGAGCGGTTGGCGAACCTTATTGCCGATTCTATCGAGCCGCGCCTGGTTCCGGAGATCGAGATCGTGCCTTGGCGCAAGACGCAGGTCGTGGTGGCGACTGTGCATCCGAGCGGCTCGAGACCCCACCATATCAAGGCCGTCGGCGCGGCGCGGGGTACTTATGTTCGGCTCGGCTCGACCAACAGGGAAGCCGATGCCGCTCTGATTGCAGAGCTTGGGCGCCGGACGAGCACGGAGACCTTCGACGAGCAACCCATCCTCGATCTGGACTCCGAAGCGATCGACTTCGCAGTTGCTTCGCAGTCCTTCGTCGAGAGACGCTCACTGCGACGGCAGGATCTCGAGGCACTCGGCCTGGTATCGCGCCGTCAGGGAAAGACGGTACCCACTGTCGGGGGACTGCTGCTCTTTGGGCGGGACCGGTTGTCCAGGTATCCGGACGCCTGGATCCAGGCCGGCCGGTTTGCGGGTACGGATCGGACTGAACTCGTAGACCGAGCGAACCTGACCGACTACCCGGTGACAGCACTCGAGCAGGCAGTGTCTTTCGTCGAGCGAAACACGCGACTCGGGATGAGCATCGGACGATTACAGCGCCACGAGGTACCCGCTGTCCCTCCCGCAGCCCTGCGTGAAGCACTGGTGAATGCCGTTGTGCATGCCGACTATGCCCAGCGCGGTGCCCCCATTCGAGTGGCAATATTTGACGACCGGGTAGAGATTGAGAACCCGGGCATCCTGCTGCCGGGTCTTACAATTGAAGAATTGCACGAGGGGCTTTCCCGCGTGCGCAATCGAGTCCTTGCGCGGGTATTCAATGAGCTGGGACTGATTGAACAATGGGGGACGGGCGTACGGCGGATGGTGGACGCGTGTACGCGTGCAGGACTTCCCGAACCCGAGTTCGCGGAAGTGGCACTTCGCTTCCGCGTCATCTTGAGGACCGAGCCGATCGGTCCCGCCACCTTTGATGCCACCGAAAAGCGTATCTTGGATTACATCGCCGAGGGGGAAGGCCGCTCCACCGCAGCAATCGCGAGGCACGTCGGACTGTCAACACGTGCCACGCAGCATCGGCTTGCGGAGCTCGAACAGCGCGGACTCATTGCCGTGGTTGGCTCCGGCCCCAGCGACCCGCGGCGGCGCTGGCATTCGGCAAGGAAGTCTGCAGCGCCATGAGTGGATGGACGGATCGCGAGGCTGAGTAGGCAGGAACGAACCAGTGCGCTATTGGTGGGTCAACCAGAACCAGACCTTTCGCCAGGAGATCGAGGGAGGTTATCTCTGGTCACCGAAGCGCAACAAGAACGGGCACCGGAATCCCTTCTATGAGTTCATGCGCGAGGTCGCGCCTGGCGACATCGTATTGTCATTCTGCGATACGCGCATCGCGGCCCTCGGCATCGTCAGTGGCTATTGCCGGGAGAGCCCGAAGCCGGAGGAGTTTGGCCTCGCCGGTACCAACTGGAGCCAGATCGGCTGGCGAGTGGGAGTTCGCTGGCAGCGTCTTTCCAATTCCCTCCGTCCCAAAGACCACATCGGGCGGCTGCGCCGTCATCTGGCTAGTAAATATGCACCATTGACCCCCGAAGGCAATGGTCTGCAGAGCGTCTATCTGACCGAGATCAGCCGTGGGCTCGCTTGGGAGTTGTTCGAGTTGATAGGTGCGGAGGCTCAGCGGGTCGCCGATGTCGGTCAGGAAGTCAGCCGGGTAGAGCGCGAGTCCCCAGCACCCGAGCGCGATATCGAGGAGTGGGAGCGACGCGTCGAGACTGATATCAATTCCGATGCGGCGATTCCGCAGACTGAGAGAACTGCACTCGTCCTGGCGCGTCGTGGACAGGGTCTCTTCCGGGACAACGTGCGCTCGATTGAGCATGCCTGCCGGATCACCCGTGTGGAGCGAATGGAGCACCTGATCGCCAGCCACATCCAACCGTGGCGCGATAGCAGTAACGACCAGCGGCTCGACGGTGAAAACGGTCTGCTCTTGACCCCGACGGTGGATCACCTCTTCGACAAGGGATTCATCTCGTTCGAGAACACTGGACAGCTCATCGTGTCGCCAGTAGCTGATCCCGTATCGCTCAAGCGCATGGGGGTCGACCCGGACGTCCAAGTGAACGTCGGTGTATTCTCACGAGGCCAGCGGGGATACCTGGAGTTTCATCGCGAGAACGTGCTGCGCATGGCGCGCGGGGTTTCGAAGGGTGAACGCGGTGGATGAGTTCGACGGACACGGAATGCGAAGTTCTTTAGGGTTGGTTGCGGGCTTTTGTGCCTACCGACCCTGCTCAGTCCTGCTTCGTAGTGCATTCTGCAACGGGCGCCACGCGAGCGATATTGATTGATTCAGTAACTTACGATGTGGTCTCCGGCGTCTTCCGCCTTTTGTAAACCGTTGGTCGGGAGTTCAAATCTCTCAGCCGGCAGAAATCTCAACTGGGATCACATAGGCTGAGAGCAGTAACGAGCCGACAAGGGTTGGTTTGCCCGCTCTTTACTCTTGGTTGACTCGCCTGTGTACGACGCTTGGCGTCCGGCCTGCTTCCGGGCATTCGCCCCGAGCGCTGATCACTCAGTCACTCGTGCCCAAATAACCAAGTAACGCCTTGGAGTCAGACGCAATGGCGACGGGGCGAGGGCTCCAACAGCGCCTCAATTCCGCAAGAGGTTCCGATCTGGCTATAGTGGTCAAGGTGTGGCGCAAACGGCACGGATATGCCTAAGAGGCTGTACAGTACGCCTAGGCAGTTACGCGAGTCCCTACCATGAGAAATACAATCCTGAAACTGGCTCTCGGCACGGCAGTCTGCGCGGTAGTCGCGGCGCTTCCCGTAGCGGCGGCGCACGCAGCCGACGCGACAATCCCACTCTCCGCCAACTGCGCATCCCTCAAGGGTTTCGCAATTCCGGCCTCTGCCATCGGCCCGCCCACCGGCGGCGCCACGGTCGAAACTGCAGTAGCCGTCAAGTCATCCGAGCCAAAAAACGTGGACGGCGACTTCTGCAAGGTCACGGGGATCATCAAGAACGCCACGGCCTCGACTGCTGTATTCGAATTTGAAGTCAACCTGCCAGATGAGTGGAACGGCCGCGCGCTGCAGATGGGCGGGGGCGGGTATGACGGCTCGCTCGTGAATGCCTTGGGACCGTACACACTCCAGCCCGCCGGCGAGGCCACGCCGCTGAAGGATGGTTACGTCACCCTCGGCAGCAACGGCGGTCATCGCGGTGGCCCGGGATTCGACGGCACCTTCGGCCTGGACGATGAAGCGCTGCTCAACTACGGCAAGGAATCGATCAAGAAAGCGCACGACGTGGCCATGGCCATCGTCAAAAAGGCCTATGGCCGTGCGCCGCAGCGATCCTATTTCATTGGTGGCTCACAAGGCGGACATGAGGCGCTCGACGCAGCTGCGCGCTATCCCGATGACTACGATGGCGTCGTCGCCCACTTCCCGGCGTACAACGTGACCATGCTGCACCTGGGCTCCTGGAATGTCGGTCGCGCGCTGTATGCGGACAACGGCGCCGGCTGGATGGATGCGGCGCACGTGAAGCTGCTCACCGATGCCGTGTTCGCCAAGTGCGACACGCTCGATGGCGTCAAGGACGGGATCATCAGCAACGTGCGGGGCTGCGACGCCGCGTTTGACGTCAAGACGCTGCGCTGCCCGAACGGGAGCACCGGCGACAGCTGCCTCTCCGACGCACAACTGAAGGCGGTGGCAACGATCAGTTCGGATTACAAACCGGGCGTGCCTGTCGCCGGAATGACCACATTCCCGAAGTGGGCTCTGCTCGAAGGTGCGACCTTCTCGGGCCCCTCGAACTTCGGCAAGGTCAGGCAGCCGTCCAATCCGCTCTCCGGCAAGGAACCGCTGCTCTACAGCGCGGGCGACGGAACGATCAAGTTCATCATCACGCGCGATCCGAAGTTCGACACGCTGCACTTCGATCCGAAAAAGTACAAGGATCGGATTGCGACCGCCGCGTCCATCATGGACGTTACCGACCAGAGCCTCGAGCGGTTCCGCGCGAAGGGCGGAAAGATCATCATGACGCACGGTACGGCGGACGACTTCATCACGCCGCACAACTCGATCGCCTACTACAAGAGGCAGGTTGCGCAGTTCGGGCAGAGCCGGCTCGACAGCTTCATGCGCTTCTACGAGATCCCGGGTATGGGGCACGGCTTCGGCGTGTTCAACGGGAAGTTCGATTCTCTGCCGGCGCTCGAGCAGTGGGTAGAGAACGGCAAGGCACCGGCGGGTCTCACCGTAATGGACGGCAATCCGCATGCAAACCGGACACGGCCGCTGTGTGAATACCCGAAGTATCCGAAGTTCACCGGAGCGTCCGGCACCGAGAGCTCCGCGGCGAGTTTCACCTGCGTGGAGAAGTAGTGCGCAGCTGAGGGGCCGGCGGGTGTGAAAGGACGTACGCCGCCGGACTGATCCAGCGAGCCCTACCAGTCGCGCGCCTTCCGCTCCCTCTCCGCCCCGGCTGCACAGCACTCCGCCAACGCCGCTCGCAATTCCCTCGCCTTAGGTGGCTTCCCCAGCACCCGATCCACGTGCGGCAGCGATTCGACGTCGGCTCCTGGCCGCTGTCCCCACCCCGTGAGCAAAATCACAGGCGTGTTCGGCGAGGCTTCCTTCACTGACTTGGCGACCCCGCGCCCATCCAGGTGCGGCATCCCCAAATCCGTGACCACCACCTCGAACGGCTCTTTCTTCCCCCGGGCCGCATGGAATGTGTCCACACCGTGCCGGGAGTCACTGGTCGAAACAACCACGTGTCCTTCGGCTTCCAGCGTTTCCTTCAGCGCATCGAGCACCAACGGATCGTCATCAATCACCAGAATCCGCAGATGGGCACGCCGCGCAACCGCCCCGTTTCCGAGCCCTACATCTAAAGGCGCGATAGCCTCCGACACTGGAAACACAATCCGAATCCGTGTCCCCTGACCCGGCGCGCTCTCGATCTGAATCTCGGCGGCGTGCCGTTGTACAAACCCATATACCATGGCGAGCCCGAGCCCCGTCCCTCTCTCGCCTTTGGTGGTGAAGAACGGCTCGAGACACCGCTGACGGGTCGCCTCATCCATCCCGACGCCAGTATCCCCAACTTCAATGTATACGCCGCCGTCGGCAGCCGCGGTCTTCAACGTCAGCGTGCCGCCAGAGGGCATCGCATCCACCGCATTGAACACCAGGTTCGTGAGCGCCTCGCGAACCTCGCTCTCGATCGCCATCACAAATGGCAGCTCCCGGGTCAGCTCCGTCGCGACGGAAATGACGACCCCGCGCTGCAGCGGCATATCGCTCCACCGCGCGCGAGTCAGCTCGAGCACTTGATTGACGAGGGAGTTCAAGTCGGCAGGCAGCAGAACCAGCTGAGGCTCCCGGCCGCGATAGAACTCCCGCATCCGAGCCACAGTAGAGGCGACGTCATCGATGGCCCGCAGAACGATAGGCAGACACTGACGTGCCCGCTCGCTCAACGTCGGATCCGTCTCCAGCAGGCTCTCTACGTACAACGATATGGGCGAAATCGCGTTATTGATGTCATGAGCGATTCCGCTCGCCATCTGCCCCAGCGCGCTGAGCCGCTCCTGCTGCAGCGCCAGCTGCTGAGCCTGCCGCAGCTCAGCCGTCCGCTCCTCAATCCTTTGCTCCAGCTCGCTCTCCCAAGCCCTTTGCAGCCGTGACAGCTCCACGTGTGTCCGCACGCGCGCCAGCAGTTCCCGAGCCGAGAACGGCTTCACCAGATAGTCGCTGGCGCCGGCATCGAGGCTCTCGACAGCCGACTCCTCCCCGGCGCGGGCCGACAACAGGATGATCGGCAGCGTCTGAGTCTTCTCCTCAGCCCGAAGAGCCTTGACCAGGGCAAATCCATCCAGCCGCGGCATCATCACATCCGACAGCAACAGGTCGGGCGCCCAGGCGCGAGCCGCTTCCAGCGCAGCCTGCCCGTCGGATACCGCCAGAACGTCATAGTGATCGCCGAGAATTCGAGCGATGTAGTGGCGCATGTCAGCATTGTCGTCAGCCAGCAGAACACGTGGCCGCGGTGCCGAAACCGCCCCCGCTGGCGCCTGCGCATCCGCTGCCGCCTCGCCCACCCCCGCCGCATCCGCGAGATGCCACTCCTTCACGGGAGCTGCGGCGGGCGACCAATGTGCAGCTTCCTTGACGAACGCCTCTGTGCTCCGATTCGCCTCGCTGCTCCGGTGACCTGTCGCGGCCGCACTCTGCGCGACCTTGTCCGCCGGCAGATGCGTCGACCCGTTCTTGAGATCCACGACGAACCGGCTTCCCTTTCCAACCTCGCTGTCGACGTGTACGGATCCTGAATGCAGCTGCACCAGCTCCCGCACCAGCGATAGTCCGATCCCCGTCCCCTCGTGCGTCCGCGACGCAGCCCCCTTCAGGCGATGGAAGCGCTCAAACAGCTTCGGGATCTCCTCAGCCGGAATGCCTACTCCGGTGTCTTTCACACTCAGCCGCACACCGCCATCTGCCGGCTCGAGGCGCACGGTGATGACACCCTGAAAGGTGTGCTTGAACGCGTTCGACATCAGATTGAGCACGATCTTTTCCCACATCCCCCGATCCACGTAGATGGGCTCGGGAAGAGCAGGGCACTCGATCTTCAATTGCAATCCGGCGCGCTGCGCCGCCGAGTGGAAGTGACTGGCCAGCTCGGCGGTCAGTCTCCCAAGGTCCGTAGGCTCGTACAGCGCCTGCACGCGCCCGGCCTCGATCCGCGAGAAATCCAGCAAGGAGTTGACCAGCTTGAGCAACCGGAGACAGTTCCGGTGAGCCATGTCCAGGCGCTCGCGATGCGGCGATGAAGCGGTGGAGGGATCCAGTGCCGCCAGCTCATCCTCCAGAGGCCCCAGCATCAAAGTGAGTGGCGTACGAAACTCGTGACTGATATTGCTGAAGAACTCCGTCTTGGCGACGTCGAGCTCCGAAAGCTTCGCATGAGTCTCCCGCAGCTGCCGCAGAGCCACTTCGAGCTCCTGACTTCGTTGCAGGACCTCGCGCTCCATGTCCCGCGTCCTGCCGCGTAGCTCATCCCCCTGCTCACTCGCACGCACCAGGTCGGTGACGTCCTCGACACGATGCAGGACGTATAGCACCTCGCCCGAGGGTGACAGCACCGGCAGGTTCTTCGGGCTCCAGTATCTGGCTTCGAAACTGCCATCGGGCCCGCGAATGTCGTACTTCTGCACGGGCATGGTGTCCGGCTGCCGCGTCTTGAGAACGCGCTCGAGCGAGGCGCGCAGGTTGTTCGTCCCGCTCGCGTTCGGGTCGTCGGGGTTGTCGGGGAAGACCTCGAACAGGCCGCGGCCGAGGGTGTCTCTGGTGGTGTGAGTCGCGCGCCAGCGCGCGTTCGTGCCCGCGACCATCGTGAACCGGGGTGCGTCGGGCAGCAGCACGAGCAGCACCTCGGAGGATTCCTCGAACAGCAGTTTAAAGTCGGGCTGACGGTCCATTCTGCTCGCCACCCCGCATCCGGGGCTCTGCCATCGGTCTATCGCCTTCGAGACTACAAAAACCCCCGCCGGGCAGGTGTGAGCTCCTGCTCAGCCAAGGTCACTGAAGTGGCCGCTGCCTCGTGAAGTGGCCAGGCCACCCACCATATGCTGCAACGCGATGCCGCTACTTGGCCACCTTTTCCAGCGTCTCCCAGCTGCGGGTCGTGACGTCTGCGCCGAACGCTCGATGACCCGCATGAAAACCGGCCCCTGCGGACCGGGCACACCGCACTCTGGCGCGGATCGGAATCCGTTCGGAACGTTGATGCTGCGACTAGGGACTGGTCGCGGCCTCCGTCCTCACGTAGGTCCGTTCGCGATAGAAGTACGCAACCCCGATAAACAGCGTCGCCACCACCGCCATCAGCTTCGCGAAGAACATGAAGTAGGCGGGACCGACGAGGGCGTACGTAGATACCTGGGCGTGCTGCGTATCGAATGACCCGCGAGTGACCGTAGGCGTACGGTCCTCCGCATTGAGCAGACTCACGCGTCCATGCTGCGCATCGACACTGCCGACCAGAAACGTCCCGTCGAGCGACTCCGTCCTACCATCCGGCTTCACCACGTACACACCGGTCTGCCCGTCGAAATCGATCTTCTGTCCCGGGACGATCGCGCTCGCGTTCGCCAGGTGCACCCAGGTCGCCGACCCCACTTCAACGGTCGAGGCGTCGAGCGGTCGCACCATGTAGTGATTCACCGCCGCGGTGAACAGATTCCCCATGCTGACGGAGAAGTAGAACAGCGCCATGATGAAGCTCTTCATGGTCAGCGGCGCCTGCTTGTAGGAAAACTCGAGTCCGGTGATGGAAACGAGCACTTCGCCGCACGTCAAGATGGCGTAGGCGAGGATTTGCCACCAGAGGCTGACGACGTGTCCGTTCTGGATGCGTGACTCGATCCAGGCGATCACGATGAACGAGCTCGCCGTCACGAACAGGCCCACTGCTATCTTGCGCAGCGGCGTGACCGCGAAGAGCTTCGACCACAGCGGATACACGACGTAACTGAAGAACGGCGCAAAGATCAGGATGAACACCGCGTTGACTGCCTGCACCTGCGCCGGCAGCAGCGTGATGCCGAAGCCGATGTTTTTATCCATCAGCGAGGAACGCGCCTGCAGCGACCAGCTCGTGCCGTTGCTCTGGTCCCACAGCGACCAGAAGACCGCGATGAACACGTAGATGACGAACAGGTTGGCGACGGTCTTCAGCCCGATGGGACCGAACACGTCCTTGAGCCAGACCTTGCCGGCCGGCGGAACGACGGCGTAGCGCTTGCGCCCGAACCAGAAGACGACGGTCGCGACGATCATCATCGCCGCCGGCGCGCCGAAGGCCACCGTCGGACCGTAGTTGGGCAGCAGCCACGGGCACAGCAGGATGGAGATCGTGGAGCCCGCATTGATCGCCAGGTAGAACCAGCTGAAGGCGCGCTCGATGAGATGCTGGTTGGCGTCGGTGAACTGATCGCCGACGTTGGTGGCGACACACGGCTTGATGCCGCCGGTGCCGAAGGCGACCAGGAACAGCCCGATGGCGAGCGCGTGCTGGCCGCGGCTCAGGGCCAGCGCGATGCAGCCGATGGCATACACGACCGAGAACGCCAGGACGGTGCGGAATTTCCCCCAGAACACGTCCGAGACGACCGCGCCCAACAGCGGGAAGAAGTAGGCGCCGGACTTGAACAGGGAGGCCCAGGTCGTGGCCTGGGCCTCGCCGAACTGCAGGTACTGCACCAGGAACAGCGCGAGCATCGCGTTGATCCCATAGAAGCAGAACCTCTCGGCAAACTCATTGACGACGATGAACGGGATGCCCCGCGGCATCCGCGCCGCTTCCGATCCCCCGGCGGCGCTCATGCTGGGCACTCCAAAACGTGGGCCGCGGCAACACCCCGGGCAGGTGACTTGATATGGCCCTGCAGGGCCGCCGAGCTTCGGTCCAATCCTCACCCCCTCATTTCCTGCCCGCGTGCCGGGCGTTGCCCGGGCTTGGCCGTCTAACGGCAGCGGCCGGGGGCCGGGAGTGCTACCCTCCGGCCTTCCAGCTGGGCTGAATTGTATAAGGCTAATAGGGGGAGTGGGACGTGAACACTGATCCGCGCGAAACGCTGGCCAAATCGCCGATGTGCTGGCTGCAGATCCTGGCAGTCATCATCACCATCGGGCTGAACGGCCTGGATGGATTTGACGCCCTCTCCATGAGCTTTGCGCTGCCCGGGGTCGCCACCGAATGGGGCGTGAAGCCCGGGGAGCTGGGCATTCTGGCCTCCATGGGCCTCATCGGCATGGCGTTGGGGTCGCTGTTGCTGGGGGGAGTTGCGGATCGGATCGGGCGCCGCAATACGACACTGGGCTGCCTCGTCCTGATGACCTTTGGCATGTTCATGGCGACTGGCGCCAACAGCGTCGTGGATCTGTCGGTCTATCGCGTGCTGACGGGCTTGGGGATCGGAGGTCTGCTCGCGGCGATCAACGCGATCGCGGCGGAGTACGCCAACACCCGGCGGCGTGATTTCTCGGTCGCGATCATGTCGATCGGTTATCCGGTCGGCGCCGTGCTGGGCGGCCTGGTGGTCGGGGAGCTGCTGAAGACCCACAATTGGCGCTCGGTGTTCTACTTCGGCGGTGCCGTCACGGCGGTATTCATTCCGCTGGTGCTGCTGTTCGTGCCGGAGTCGGTCTACTGGCTGGTTCGCAAGCAGCCCGCCGGCGCGCTGGAGAAGGTCAACAAGGTCATGACTCGCATGGGCCATGCGGCTGTGACGTCCTTGCCCGCTATTGCGGCGGAGCTGCGCAAGCGCTCGTTCTCCGATGTCTTTGCGCCTGCCTATCTGGCCATCACGGTGCTGGTGTCGGTGACCTACTTCTTCCACGTAACGACGTTCTACTACATCGTGACATGGGCTCCGAAGATCGTCGTCAACATGGGCTTCACCGCGTCGCAGGGGGCGCGCGTGCTGGTCTGGGCGAACGTCGGCGGCGCGCTCGGCGGCGTCATTCTGGGGGTGCTGTCGCAGCGGTTCGCGCTCAAGCCGCTCACCATCACAACGATGGTCCTCGGGTGCATCGCCGTTATCATCTTCGGCCGATCGCCGCACGAGCTGACGGCGCTTTCGGCGTTGATCATTGCGTCCGGATTCTTCACCAACGCGGCGATCTCCGGCATGTACGCGATCTTCGCCAAGGCCTTCCCGACTCACGTGCGCGCATCCGGCACTGGAGTGGCGATTGGTATCGGGCGCGGCGGGTCCGTGATTGCCCCCATCATTGCGGGCTATCTTTTCCAGGCGGGAGTGTCCTTTTCGACGGTCTCCCTGATCATGTCGCTCGGCTCGCTGTGCGCGGCGGGAGTGCTGTCGAGGCTGAAGCTCAAGCCCGATCAGGCCGAGCATCTGCCTGAGAGCGCGCCGATCGGCGGAGCCACGGCCGCCTGAAATGCTCGAGCTCCGGCGGGCGGCGCGTGCCGCTCGCCGGAGCTCGACGGCGCGCGTGCGCGGAGATGGTCGCGCATGACCGCATCGACTGTGCGATCGCCACCGGCTCCGCTCCCGCCGTCCTCCTAATTTCCGATGCCTCGATCTCTCTGACGAGGCAGATCCCACCGCAAGCGCCTTCCGCTCATCCACGATTCAGCTTCGCGCAGCTACTGTGCCCCCGCCGCGCTCGAGGCGTGGCATTCGTTGCACTGGCACCACAAGGAACTTTTTTCCTTGGGCGTTATTCAATAGGCCTCTAGTCGAGCGTTCCCGCCGACTGTTGGGCTGAAGCTACATATTTGGATACACATGAACGGAGAATGGGGATGATCAAACGATGGATAGTCTGCGGCGCGATTGTGCTCGCCCCTGGGTTGGCGGCAGCCGGCGATGAAGTGGGTCAGGTGTACATCAACCCGCAGGTGGGAGGATTCGTCAGCGACTACCGTCGCGACACCCATGATCAGATATTTCCCGGCTTCGGGTTGGGCTACAACTTCTCGAAGTACTTCAGCGCGGAGATCAACTGGAATAGCGTGCGGCTCGACGACCGTTTCGATTCGGGCAGTGTGAAGCTCCACTCCCTGTCGGGCGATCTGCTGGGCATTCTCAATCGCGGCAACACCTTTGCGCCGTTCGTGTCCCTCGGCGGCGGGGCCGTCGAGGACAGTCCCTCGCAGGCGCCGGGCTCGAGACACGCAATGGAAGAGGCCGGAGTGGGTGCGCTCATCAAGCTCTGGGAGAGCCCCGATGACTCCGTGGCGTTCTCGCTTCGTCCAGAGATCAAAGCGAGGTTCGAGGACTACGGCCACACTCACACGACTGACTATCTGGGACTGGTCGGGTTCCAACTGTCCTTTGGCAAGGGAACGCCGCCGCCTCCGGCCGCCGCTGCTCCGCCGCCACCTCC
>Ga0105238_10001421_pt1 | contig 23984 bp, 10 predicted proteins | sample KBSC34metaG_FD_81526 | JGI IMG/M metagenome (GOLD analysis project Ga0105238, IMG submission 81526) | Corn rhizosphere microbial communities from Kellogg Biological Station, Michigan, USA - KBS C3-4 metaG | ecosystem: Host-associated > Plants > Roots > Rhizosphere > Soil | place: Michigan, USA...
GAAAATCTGGAACCCCGTCGCCGTTGAAGTCGACAACGGTGGGACTGACGTCGTGGCCCTCGATGTTTTGCTGCACCAGGGCACCCATGTCCTGAAACAGCCATTTGTCGTCCCGGACCTCGATCTGACGCAGAAAACTGGCGTTGGAGGAATTGAGCAGGATATCCAGTTTGCCGTCGCCATCCCAATCGACGATCCCGATCTTGCGACGCCCGCTCTTCCCCGCAAGCCCCTTGCTCAGCAGTAGCGGCGCCCCCTGTTGATCGCAGAACACGCGCTGTGGTGCGAGCACGACGAACGACCCGTCGCGTTTGACGCGTTCAAAAAATGCCAGATAGCCAACCTGGTCCAGCATCACCAAATCTGTCAATCCATCACGATTCCAATCGACGGCCACAGGCGTGGTACGCCATTGTGTCAGTAGTGCCCGGCCTTCGGGACGCAGCCAGCCATACGCCAGGGCCGGCTGCGGACCTGGCCACTCGACTTCGATCCTCTGTGGTGCGGCAAGTTGCGGAGACGACCTCGTCCCTCGATTTTTGAGCCATACGACTTTGCCCAGAACGGAATTCAACATAACGTCCGCCAGTCCGTCGCCGTCCCAGTCGGCAATACTGAATGTCGTATATCCCCACTTTGCCTCGCACGGGCCTTGAATGCTGCCGTTTGGTCCGGCCATCACGCGAAACGTCTGGCCATCACTCTTGAGATTTCGAGGCGCTGCCCATTTGGGCTTCTCGACACCCGGTCCGCTGAGATTCTCGAAGAACACGATGTAGCCAGCCGTGTTTCCACTGACGATGTCGGTATCGCCATCGCCGTCCCAATCGAAGCCAACCGGTGTCGCGAGTGCGCCGCATTTCAGTTCGTCCGCTTCCTGTTGAAAATAGGCCGGAGGCCGAAATTGTGGCGTCTTGTCGGCAGTGAAGGTGCCCGTGTTTTCGACAAACGCAACGCGTCCATCTTCGTCCCCGACGATTAAATCGAAGTCACCATCCTTGTCCCAGTCGATCGCCACCGGGGTGATCATTTCCAGATCCATCGTCAGTGGCCGAGGAGAACCGGGCAACTTCGCCGATTCTTGAATTGCCGGCCAGGCACTCGGGAAACCCTGGTCGCCATCGCGCAGTGTCAGTCGTCGTCCTGCGGAATACTTTGGAGAAGTACGTGAGCCGATATTCTCGAAATACGTGAATCCATCAAGGAACTCACCGCACAACAAATCCAGGTCACCATCGCCGTCGAAGTCGGCAAAACTCGGTGATGGCCAGCCGAACGTTTCCAATGGCTTGACGTCTGCCAGAACTTTCACAGGCGCGTCGTAGGCGGGCGCTGCTGTCGTCGCCATGTTGCGAACGAAATAGACAAAGCCTCGCAGCCGGCCATTCGTCCACTGACCTTCGGAGTTGTAGGCATTGTCCCAGCCGTAATCGGTCCAGTCATCGGCACCGACGATCAAGTCCAACCGTCCGTCGCCATCGTAGTCGACATACCGCCACATGTTTCCACGAACATTGTTCGGATGAATGTTTGCAGGCAGCGGCAACTTACTGCCGTGTTCCAGGCCCGTCTGCAGAAAATCGGGATACTCAATACCGGGCGAGAGCACGCGTGGTGCGCCATCGACATAGCTGACCTGGACAGTCTGCAGTCCTTTGCTGATGCGGCGTCCGGGCTTGAAAACCGGCATTTTGTGGCGTGCCGTGTCGCCGCTGGCGTTCTCAAAAAAGTAGACGCCGTTCGACGGCTTGTCCGGACAATTCACGACCAGGTCGAGGTCGCCGTCACCATCAAAATCCATGGGCAACGGCCAGGCCCAAAGGCCGACACCGAGATCTACGATCAAACCAGAGTGATTGTATTTCAGTCGCTCCAGCTCTGCGGCAGTCACAGTAAACTGTGAGGCAAGGAACGACATGAGGGCAAACAGACAGACTTTGATATTCATCATTTCCTTTGCGAAGCCCAGATCAGGCCGTTCATACCGCCAGTCCTTGGAAGAAACTCAAGCGGATTTGAATTCAGTCGTTCGCAGGCGCATGTGAAGGATCAGCCGTGTCTTTTTGCCATTCGGGCCAATTGCAACGACGGTGAGATAGGCATCACACAACTCGCTTGAGACAAAAAGCGAACCGGTGGCAGTGATGGTATGAGAGCACCACTGAAACCGGTCGTTTGCTTAGCCATTGTGCGCGAACATCGACGGCATTCAAGCGTCCTACTTGCAACACTTGAGGTCAAAGCGATCGAGGTTCATCACTTTGGTCCACGCGGCGACGAAGTCGTGAACGAACTTTTTGCCGGCGTCAGAGCAGCCATAGACTTCGGACACCGCTCGCAATTCAGAGTTCGAACCGAACAGCAGATCGACACGTGTTCCGGTCCACTTCAGTTCGCCGGATTTGCAGCAACGTCCTTCGAATACGTCGGCTTCTTTCGTGACTGCCTTCCAAGCTGTTCCCATATCGAGCAGATTGACGAAGAAGTCGTTGGTCAGCGCTTCGGGTCGCTTTGTGAACACACCCGCTTGAGCACTGCTGGCATTGGTTTTCAAAACACGCATGCCGCCGATCAATACTGCCAGTTCGGGCGCGGTCAATGTCAGCAATTGCGCCTTGTCGACCAAGAGCGCTTCGGCAGGTACGGTGTACTTGCCCTTCAGGTAATTGCGGAAGCCGTCTGCGATCGGTTCGAGCACCGCGAACGATTCGGCGTCGGTCTGTTCCGCAGAGGCATCCATCCGTCCAGGTGTGAAGGGAACGTCGATCGCGTGACCCGCGTTCCTGGCGGCCTGTTCCACACCGGCACAGCCGGCGAGAACGATCAGATCGGCCAGCGAGACCTTCTTGTCACCGGCTTGTGCGCTGTTGAACTGGCTCTGAATTCCTTCCAGAGTCTTCAAGACCTTGGCCAGTTGAACTGGCTGGTTGACTTCCCAATCCTTTTGTGGTGCCAGACGAATCCGGGCGCCATTGGCACCGCCGCGCATATCCGATCCGCGGTATGTCGAAGCCGACGCCCATGCGGTTGAGACGAGTTCGGAGACGGACAGACCAGTCGCCAGGATTCTGTTCTTTAGAGCCGCGGCATCCTGGTCGTCGATCAGTTTGTGATTGACGGCCGGAATCGGATCCTGCCAGATCAATTCTTCGGCAGGAACTTCAGGACCCAGATATCGGGTGCGTGGTCCCATATCCCGGTGAGTCAGCTTGAACCAGGCCCGGGCGAAGGCGTCCGCCAATTGAGCCGGATTGTCCTTGAAACGACGAGCGATCTTTTCGTAGGTCGGATCGAACCGCAGCGCGAGGTCGGTGGTCAACATCGACGGAGCGATCATCTTCGAAGGATCGTGAGCATGAGGAACAGTTCCGGCACCGGCACCGTTCTTCGGTCGCCACTGGTTCGCGCCGGCGGGACTTTTCGTCAGTTCCCATTCGAAGCCGAACAGGTTTTCGAGGAAATTGTTGCTCCACTTCGTCGGCGTCGTGGTCCAAGTCACTTCCAGACCGCTGGTGATCGTGTCGGCACCTCGACCAGTCCCGAAACTGTTCTTCCAGCCGAAACCCTGTTCTTCCAGGCCGGCCGCTTCTGAATCGGGACCACAATGGGATGCGGGAGCCGCCCCGTGAGTCTTGCCGAAGCTGTGACCGCCGACGATTAATGCCACCGTCTCTTCGTCGTTCATTGCCATCCGAGCAAAGGTCTCGCGAATATCACGGGCCGCCGCAACGGGATCAGGGTTGCCGTTCGGGCCTTCAGGATTGACGTAAATCAATCCCATCTGTACGGCCGCCAGCGGGTTTTCGAGCACGCGATCGCCGGTATAACGCTTGTCGCCCAGCCACGTGGTTTCCGCACCCCAATAGACATCGCGATCCGGTTCCCAGACGTCTTCACGGCCGCCGGCAAAACCGAATGTTTTGAATCCCATCGTTTCGAGAGCGACATTACCCGTCAGAATCAGCAGGTCGGCCCAGGAAATCTTGCGGCCGTACTTCTGTTTGATCGGCCACAGCAATCGTCGTGCTTTGTCGAGACTGACGTTGTCGGGCCAACTGTTCAACGGAGCGAAGCGTTGCTGGCCTCGACCACCACCACCTCGACCGTCACCAGTTCGGTAGGTGCCGGCACTGTGCCATGCCATGCGGATAAACAAGGGACCATAGTGTCCGAAGTCTGCGGGCCACCAATCCTGTGAGGCCGTCATCAGAGCGGCCAAATCTTTCTTGACAGCCGCTAAGTCCAGGCGATTGAACTCTTGGGCATAATCAAAGTCCGCTTCCATCGGATCGGACTTCGCAGAATGTTGACGCAACAGGTCAAGCTTCAATTGATTGGGCCACCAATCGCGGTTCGAAGTGCCGCCACCGGCAGTTTGGTTGAAGGGAACGGCCGTTTCAGTCGCCATCTGTACTCCTCTATTCTGAATTTCTGGACAGTTGTCGAGTCATAAGTGATAGTTCATCGGCGCGCAGCGGCAACTCCGGCGGTTATCGATCGACCCGTTTTATGAGGATCTCGTACGTCAAAATCTTTTTGCGTACCGGATGTAGAGTATCGCGGTTCGGAAATTCGGTTTCAACGAAGTGCGTTGAGAGCCTGCGAAGACATCGGATCCGTCTGCTCCGAAAACAGACCGCGGACGTTCGCTCGAACGTACATCCGTCGCGGGGTCGACATCGACCTGAGTGGGCTTAAAGGCGATCAGGCCAGGATTTCCTTGATGACCCGGCCGTGGACGTCGGTCAGGCGGTAGTCGCGACCCTGGAAGCGGTAAGTCAGCCGTGTGTGGTCGAAACCTAACAGGTGCATCAGAGTCGCATGCAGGTCGTGAACATGCACCGGATCGGCAGCAATGTTGAAGCCCAGATCGTCAGTTTGGCCATACGTCAGACCGGCTTTGACGCCGCCGCCGGCGAGCCACAGACTGAAGCAGCGATTGTGGTGGTCTCGCCCGTCATTGCCGCCCTGGACCATGGGAGTGCGACCGAACTCGCCGCCCCAGATGACGATCGTGTCTTGTAACAGTCCACGTTGCTTGAGATCCTTGATCAACGCGGCACTGGCCTGATCGGTGTCGAGCGCGTTCTGTTTGACGCCGCCGGTCAGATTGCCATGTTGGTCCCAAGCTTCGTGGAACAATTGGACAAATCGAACCCCACGTTCCACCAGTCGGCGTGCGACAAGGCAGTTCCTGGCGAAGTTCGCATCCTTCGGCGACTTGATGCCATAGCTATCGAGTGTCTCTTTCGTTTCCTGGCTAAGGTCCATCAGTTCCGGTGCACTCGTCTGCAGCCGATACGCCATCTCATAGCTGTGAATGCGTGCCGCGATTTCAGGATCGACGTCTGAATGCAACGCCTGCTCATTCAATTTGGTCAGAGCATCGAGAGAGGCACGCTGGGTCTCATGATCGATCCCGGCGGGATTTGACAGGTAGAGCACCGGATCGCCGGCGCTCCGGAACGGAGTACCACCATACATTGTTGGCAGGAATCCACAGCCATAGTTGCTGGCACCGGCGCTGGTTCCTTTGGCGCTGGTCAGGACAACAAAGCCGGGCAGGTCGGCGGATTCACTTCCCAGACCGTACAGCGTCCACGAACCGAAACTGGGGCGGCCGAATTGCTGCGAGCCGGAATTCATCATGATCTGTGCGGGAGCATGATTGACCGCCTCCGTATTGAGTGTGCGGATCAGGCACAGATCGTCGGCGACTTTGGCGGTGTAGGGCAGAACTTCGCTCAGTTCCATCCCGGATTGACCGTGCTTTTCGAATTTGAACTTGGGACCCAGCAGAGCCGAGTTCGGATTGATAAACGCGGCTCGGTAGCCCTTAAGCAATTCGGCCGGGGGCAACTGGCCGTTTCGTTTTGTGAGCTCGGGTTTGTTGTCAAACAGTTCCAGGTGACTGGGGGCACCGGCCTGAAAGATGTAAATGACGCGTTTCGCCTTGGCGCCATGATGCGATTGCCTTGGGGCCAATGGATTGGCAGACATGGCCTTTGGTCCGGTTTCTTTCGCCAGTAGTGAACTGGCAGCTAGACCGGCCAACCCGATTCCACAATCACGCAAGAACCACCGTCGAGTCAGAAATTGCGACTGTGCCTGTTGCAATCGTTCCAGCATATTCATGTCGGTTCTCGTAAACTTTCGGATCTGTTCGTGCGGATAATTTGACGATTGGCCGGGCCTCAACACATCGGCAGGATCCCGCGCCTGTCATTCATTTTTTCGAGATCGTTTCGTCCAGGTTTAAAAGGACACGTGCGGCCAGTGTCCACGCGGCGGCATCTTGCGGTGTCGTATCGGGCGGCAGATCGGGCAGTTTGGCTGGATCACCCGTGGCGATGTCTCGCGGATTCAGCCAACCTTCGGACAGCCGTTTTCGGCGCGATTGCAGCAATTCCAGAACGGCGGCGCGTTCGACGTCATTCGGTTGTCGAGCAGTACACAGGAAGAAGGCATAGTGGGCACGTGACTGATCGTCGCGTCCGCCCTCACGCAGGACTCGCAAGGCCAGGGCACGTGCGGCTTCGACAAATATTGTTTCATTCAGGCCCGTGAGCGCCGCCAGTGGCGTGTTCGAGCGCATTCGACGCGCACATGCGAAATCGCTGTTCGGTGAATCGAAGTTCGACATTACCGGATCGGGCATCGAACGTTTACGGAAACCGTACAAAGTCCGACGATACCGCTCGGGACCTTCGGCCGGTTTCCAGTAGGCGGGATAGGTGAAGTTGTAGTCCAGAACGTTCTGCGGGACCGGTGGAATGACGCTCGGACCGCCACGCTTGTGCGTCATCAGTCCTGAAACGGTCAGTGCGATATCGCGAACAACTTCCGCTTCGGCACGGAACCGGGGACCGCGCGCCAGCAGCGTGTTTCGCGGATCCGTTTCCTGCAAGACTGCGGATGGTTGAGACGATTGCTGATAAACGTCGCTTAACACGATTGTGCGGAGAAGCTGCTTTTGACTCCAGCTTCGGTCCATCAGATCGACGGCCAGCCAATCCAAGAGATCGCGATATTCGGGGAGCGGAGCCCGTGTGCCAAAGTCTTCGGCCGTTTCAACCAATCCCGTTCCAAAAACCGATTGCCAAACCCGATTGACAGCGACTCGAGCAGTCAATGGTGAGCGTCGGTCGACCAACCAGCGTGCAAACCCCAATCGGTCTCGGGTTGCGTCAGCCGGGTAGGGATGGAAGGCCGCAGGTGTATGAGGTGTGACCGCTTTCAGCGGCTGGTCCCATTCACCACGGCTCAACAAGTACGTCTTACGTCGACTGGCTGATTCCTGTTCAGCCATGTGCAGCACCGACGTTGAGGCAGCGGGATATTGGTTCCACAGCCCGTCAATCTCGTCGTTGATCGGTTTGGTATCCGCTAACGTAGCACGCCACGCGGTGAAGATCGCAGCCTTTTGCTGAGCCGTGCGTTCAGCCACGGGCACTTGTATCGCCAGTACCGCTGCGTGATTGGCTGCCGGCGACGTTGGATTTGCCTGACGGGTGAGGCTGAATCGCAGGCAGCCGATCATATCCGTCATGCGCCAAGCGAGTTTTAGTTGCGTGCCCTCAGGCAGTTCCAGCGGTTTCTCGAATTGGATCACAGCGACAGACGGTTGATTGCGGCGACCGATTCCGCGATCCGACGTCCACGTCGTTTCTTCGTTGCCATCGATCAGGAAAGTGACTGGGCCACTCGCCTTCTTACCCTCGGCCTGTTTCGATTCTGGCTGCGAGAAGTCAGCGGTCGCGTTGACCAGCTTCAGCTTTTCCCAGTCTTTGGCATCCGGCTTCTTGACCAGGATGTCCAACTCGTTCAGGCCCCACGTACCAATGCGGTTTCGGCCAGGTCCGTCGAATGGCAGGTCTCGATGCGTCAACACTTCCAATCGCAGGCCCGTCGCACCTTGAAGAACCGGAGCGGCAATCATGAAGATCTCGTTGTTGGTGTGACCCTTCATCAAGATCGAGTTGTCGGCCTCCTGCGTGGGATGATTGAGACCGCTGATTGTTCCCAGTTCAGTGGCAATCAGTGGTTCCCAAGCGGGTTGTGCCGCAATCAGGTTTTGTTCCCAGGCAGTCAGTTCCGACTCCCATTGCGGATGCAGCGAACGCAATCGCTGCTCAGCATCCTGAATTCGCTTCATCAAATCCGCGATCTGTCGCTGCTGGTCTTCGGTATAGACCCACGACTGCGCCTCGTACGCTGTGTTTAGGAAGGCAAACATCCCGTAATATTCGTCATGCGTCAGTGGATCAAATTTGTGCGAATGGCATTGAGCACACTGGGTAGTGAGGCCGAGAATCGCTTTGCCGACACAGTCCATCCGGTCAAACATTTCGACCATTCGGAATTGCTCGGGCACAATCGCCCCCTCTTCGTTGATCATGCTGTTACGGAGAAATCCGGTGGCGATCAATTGTTGCTGACTCGCACCAGGGAGCAGATCGCCGGCCAATTGTTCGATCAAGAATTGGTCATATGGCATGTCGCGGTTCAGTGCATCGACGATCCAATCGCGCCAGACCCATTGTTCTCGCGCCATGTCTTTTTCGTAGCCGTTGGTATCCGAATATCGAGCGACATCCAGCCAATGGCGGGCCCACTTTTCGCCGAATCGTTCACTCTGTAACAGTTTGTCGACAGTGGCCTCAACACCATTTTTCTCGAAGTCTGCCAAATCCTGTGGTGAGGGCGGCAGGCCGATCAGATCCAGATACAAACGGCGACACAAAATGTTCGATGCCGCCTTGGGTGATAGCGACATGTTGCGCTGTTTCAAATGGCTGACGACAAACGCATCGATTGGGTTCTTGCTCGTTGCTTCGGGTAATGGCGATTTTTGAGGCGTCCCGAACGCCCAATGCGATTCATACTTTGCGCCCTGTCCGATCCATTGCCGCAACGTTTCCATTTGCTTTGGGGACAGCGGTTTGTTGTGATCGGAAGGCGGCATCACGACGTCGTTGTCTGACGATGTGATTCTTCGGATTAGCTCGCTCTCATTAGGTTTACCCGGAACAATGGCGGCGACACCGGATTCGCCACCTTTCAGCGCACCCTCGCGCTGGTCCAGACGCAGACCATTTTTGCGATTGGTCGCGTCGACTCCGTGACAGAGAGTGCAATGCTCGGCAAGAATCGGCTGTACGTCACGCTGAAAATCGACAACAGGCGCGGCCTGAAGACCATTCGACACGACGAAAACTACGGTCACGGCGAAACAGGAAGTGCAAGTGCGCATCGACAGGTCTCGTTCACCAGGTGGGCCGATCTCTGGGCGATCGGGATCAGGAAGGCATTCAAGTAAGTTTATCAGATGTAGGCCGCGTTTCAGCGGTTTTCGATCGTGTCTGGCGAATTTTTCCCAGAACTGGATTCACGCGGTTTCACGATCCTCAGTCGGCTCGGCCGTGTCCGGCAAGTCAGCTTCGATCCAGCCCAGAATCTCGCCTGCTGCCGTTCCACTATCGACCGGTTTCACAATCTCGACCAGTCGCCCAGAGGCATTGGAGGTGACATCGAAGGTGATACCAGGAATCAACAGTTCGACTACCAGGTCGCCTGCAAGGACAATATCTCCTTCGTCAACAAACCATCCACTGACCGATAGAGGCGCGTGGCCAGGGCGAATGTCAGGGACGACGAGAGGAATACGCATATCAGGCTACAAAAAAGGGAATGGCCGACCGGCAGCCTTGATTCTGCCACCGATCGGCCAGTTCAGGTCATCGAATGTTATTCCGCAGGAACCTGATCCGGGCTGGCCAGATATTTTACCAGATTGCGAATGTCGTCGATGTTCAATCGATTCAACAATCCTTCGGGCATCATCGAGACTGATTGCTGTTGCCGGTCGGCAATGTCTTGAGTTGCGACGACGACTCGATCGTTCGCCGTCTGCAGAATCAGCGTGTTGGGGTCTTCTGATTTGACGATCCCATTAATGACTCGCCCGTCTTTCAACTCGATAATGGTCACTCGGTATGCGTGTCCGACGAGCGCGCTGGGGTCCATGACGTTGACCAGTACATAGTCGAGTTCAGTTCGTTGAGCCCCCGTCAGGTCAGGACCAACCTGCCGTCCTTCGCCGAATAGCGTGTGACACGTGGCACAATTTTTCTGGAAGATGGCTCGGCCGCGTCCGGCACTCGCACTCTTGAGATTTCCCTTCATGATCTGCTCTTTCATGTCGGCGATCTGCTTAGCGCGTTCGGCCGATGACGGCTTGGCGCCGAAAAGTTTGTTGACAAGTTGCTTCAATTTGGGTTCTTTGTAGCGTTGCAGTTGGCGAATATCGAATTCGGACAAGTCCTGCTTATCAACCTTGCCTGCATCAGCAGCGGTCGCCAGCGCCAATGCCGTTTTCTCTCGAGCCACCAGGGTGCTGACCGCATCGAGCTTTTCCGCGTCAGACAGTTGAGCGTATTGTCCCAGAATCTTGTCGCCAGTTTCAGGGCGGTCAAAGCCCGCCAATCCTCGAATCGCAGTCGCCCGCAGTGATTTGTCAGAGAGTCGGTCGAGCAACAGGTCTGCGACGGCAGGCCTTCGCGTCGTGACGAGATCTAACAGCGCCCGCTCGCGCTGCTGTGAATCCAGCTTCGTGTCTTTCACAATGGATACGAAGTATTTAAAGGCGTCATCGCTGCCTTGAATCAACGAAACACGCTGACTGTATTCACGCACGGTTGGATCGTTGCTCAATCCAAGCCGCGGCGCGATATTCAGCCAGCCCTCGTTCGCTTTCAAGTCACGTCGGCCTTCGATCGCAGCGTGCAAACCGACCAGCACGTCACGTTCGGTTGCGACGTCATCAGGACGTTCTTCGAGCCATCGCAACAGCGGCCCAAAACGCGGCGACTCACCCGACGCCAGGTGCCAGGCAATGAATTGACGCAACTTGGGAACCTTTGTCGCCAGCGCCAGCGATAAGACATCGTCGTCTGCTTTCGCGACCAAAGGCTCAATGCCATACCACATCATCAAGGCGAGATTGTTGTCGCTGGCATCTTCGGCATGCGTGACCAGTTGTTTCGCGATTGTCATCCGATCTGCCACAGGCAGACGTTGCAGACCTGACGCCAATTGCAAGCGGACGTACGGTGAGCGATCACTACCGGCAAGTTGAGCAAGCTTCTCGAGCATCCCGGCACGTGCAGTTCCTTCCAGTGCAATCCGGATTCCCCAGCCACGCAGAGTGTCGTCCGCATGCGTCAGCGTATCGCCCGCTGCCCCGACTTGGGGAAGCAAGCCAGTGGAATGCAGCGTCCACAAGAGTTGCAGTGTTGATGACAGTACGAAGGGCGAGCGACGGCTTTCCGCCAGGAAAGCCTCCGTCAGGCGTTTCGCCGTATCTGCAGCAAGCATGTTTATTGCTGCGCGTTCCTGCAGCAGTCGTCGCGCCACACCCGCCACGATCAAATTGCGGTTTGTCAGTAGTTCCACCAACTGTTGATCGCTTAGCTGAGCGTAGTCGATCTTTTTAGCGGCCTTTTCACCGTACTTCACCTTATAGATTCGACCGTTGTTGCGCTGAATCGTTGCATCGTCGTAGTTGTGGCATTCACCCGTATCAGACCAATCGGTGAAATAGATGGATCCATCGAGTCCTTCTTTTACGCAAACCCCGCGGAACCACGGATCGCCTGATGGAGCAAAGTCGGCCAGATGCTTGGCAACATATCCAGAACCGCTTCGTTCCAGCTTGTCTCGATTCAAGCGTTGTCCGTGAATATTCAGGGTGAACAGGCAGTTGCGAAAATCGGCCGGAAACTGATCTCCCAGATAAATCATGGCGCCCGAATGAGCGTGGCCGCCGCCGGCTTCACCATGTTTTCCGGTGGCGTTGCGTGATCCCTCCCAAGTTCCTCCCGCCCAGTGAATGTGGTCGGCACAGGTCTGCATCAACTCAAATGTGCGAGGATTGAAGTCCTGTCCGAACATCCGTTTGAATCGTGCACCGGGCACGACATGAAAGGCATGTTCGATCACGCAGTTTGTCAAAAATGCTTCTCCACGCTCGTCAAAGGCCAATCCCCAAGGATTGGTTGTCCCGTGCGCGACGGCTTCGAACTGGTGACGAACCGGGTGATAGCGCCAGATACCGCAGTTGATCGGCACTCGCTGGTCATCGGGTGTTCCCGGCTTCCCAACTTTGGAGTTCGAAAGGATGCCGTTGCAGCCGTAAAGCCAACCATCCGGTCCCCAGATCAGTCCATTGGCAACGTTGTGGACGGCTTTCAAATCGAATCCGTCGAGCAATATTTGAGCGGGGCCATCAGGGACGTCGTCGTGATTGGAATCGGGAATGAAGATCAGGTTTGGAATCGCCGTGACGAACACTCCACCGAAGCCGTATTCCACCGAGCTGAAGTTGACTCCCTTGTCGAAGAAGACGGTTCGCTTGTCGAATGTTCCATCACCGTCTTCGTCTTCCAGGATCAGGATTCGGTCTTTGCCTTCCTGCGCGTCTGCCGGCAGCCATTTCGGATACGACCGGCATTCGACGACCCACATCCGACCACGATCATCAAACGTAATCGACATCGGCTGTTCAACATCAGGTTCGCCCGCAAACAGTGTTGCTTTGAATCCGGCAGGGACCTGAATACTTTCGGCCGCTTGCCTCGGTGGCAGCGGACCTTCGGCGCCGATCGACACAGAAGCGGCGAAGACAACTGCGCTGCATGCGATACAGCGGTTCCAGAAGAATGAACGGTTCGTCAACGGCGAGCCCTTTCAGTGTGATGTTGTGCGCAACGTCGGTCGCGACAGTTTCGGTAGTTTTGTGAAGGCCGTCATCCTAGTCGGCTCGAACGAAAATGTTGAGCGACCCAGGCGCTAACGCATCAGATCGATTTCAGGTCTGCAAACGAGATGGGCTGCGTACAGTCCAGGCTTCGGTGAACGGGCGGCAATTCGTATTTCAGGCCGCTCGCGCAATTGAACAGCACGGAGGATTCATCAGGTTGTATCTGACCGGTGCGATACGCTTGCTCATAGGCCGCATACGTGGCGGCGCCCTCCGGGCACATCAGGAAGCCTTCAACCTGTGCCATTCGGTCACGCGCATGCAGGATTTGTTCGTCTGTGACTGTGATCGCGAACCCACCGCTGTCGCGGACAGCACGCAACATCAGAAAATCCCCGACGGCTGCTGGAACTCGAATTCCTGACGCGACCGTGTGCGCGTTCGGCCATAAATCGGCATGTTCGACTCCATCGTTCCACGCTTTGACGATCGGGGCGCATCCGCTGGCCTGTACGACAACCATGCGTGGCAGGCGGCCAGTGATCCAACCCAGGGTTTGCAACTCTTGAAATGCCTTCCACATCCCGATCAATCCGGTTCCACCGCCCGTTGGATAGAGAATCACGTCAGGGAGTTGCCAGCCAAGTTGTTCGGCCAGTTCCAGCCCCATCGTCTTCTTGCCTTCGATTCGATAAGGCTCTTTCAGAGTCGAACAATCGAACCAGCCCATCGGTTCTTTGCCTGCACCGACGATTTTTCCACAATCGTTGATCAATCCGTTGACCCGCCAGACATGTGCTCCCTGTGCGGCGATCTCGCGTACGTTCACTTCGGGTGTGTCATCGGGGCAGAAGACAAACGCTTCGATCCCGGCCCGTGCGGCATAGGCCGCCATCGCGGCACCGGCGTTCCCGTTGGTCGGCAAAGCCACCCGTTTCAGACCGAGTTCTTTCGCCATCGAAACCGCCAGGCACAACCCACGGGCCTTGAACGAACCCGTTGGCAGCCGTCCTTCATCTTTGATCAGCAGCTCTCCGGTACCAAGTTGGGCACGGGGCGCCGAAATCAGTGGCGTCATCACCTCGCCCAGACTGACGATGTTTCGAGTATGGCGGACCGGCAGAAACTCGCGATAACGCCACAGATCTGGCGCTCGAATGCGAACGTCATCTCGAGTGACGGCCTGCCCCAAACTCGTCAGATCGTACCGCACCAGCAGCGGACGTCCCGCACGGGACAATCCGTGGACGACATCGGCTGGATAGACTTCGCCGGTGAGACTGCATTCCAGATGCGACACGAACGTTGGACGATTAATGGCAGTATTCGAATTGGCGCGCATTGGACGGTCACTCAGCTAGGTCAGAAAACAATCAAGGCGTCGACGCCCGTTGTCAGAACTGCGGGCATTCTCAGTGGGTACAGTCATGATTCATCGCAACGACCGTGACTTTCGGACACGGAAACGTTAAAGAACGACTCTGCCAGATTGCACATCTCGTCGCAATGGAACAGTCGGCGTTCGGTTCGTCCTCGAATCTGCTTTGGTTCCGTGTCGCTTTGTCAATTTGTCCGTTCGACGGATCGATCGAAGTTACAGACCCAAATGAGTCGACATGAAGTTTTTACACGTCGCTGACATTCACTTGGACAGCCCATTGGACGGGTTGGAACGGTACGAGGGGGCCCCCGTCGATCTGATTCGAGGTGCTACTCGGCGGGCTCTCGAGAATATGGTGCAATTGGCGTTGACCGAACGTGTCGACTTCGTCGTCATCGCAGGTGACCTGTACGATGGCGACTGGCGTGACTTTAACACAGGCATGTTCTTCGTCAGGCAAATGCACAATCTGCGCGAAGCGGGCATTCGAGTTTATCTGATCGCCGGCAACCATGATGCTGCCAGCACGATGACGCGCACACTGCGGCTGCCCACGAACCCGGATGGCCTGAGCTTGATGCTGTCGCATGAGCAAGCGGAGACCCGTCGCCTCGAAGACCTGGGGGTCGCCATTCACGGACGCAGCTTCGCCAGTCAGGCCGAAACCAGAAATATGGTACCGGAATACCCGACACCCATTCCTCACTGGTTCAATCTCGGGCTGCTGCACACAAGCCTGAATGGGTCGGAGGAACACGACACCTACGCGCCGTGTACTCCCACCGAGTTGCGGTCAAAGGGATACGATTACTGGGCACTGGGACACATTCACAAGCGATCGCTCATTCCCGCGGACGGACACCCCCTCACGCTTCCGCCTGTTTTGTATTCGGGCAATATCCAAGGTCGACATATACGCGAACTCGGACCGCGCGGATGCTTCCTGGTTTCGGTCGACGAACGCCATCGAGTGGATGTGCAGTTCCGTGAACTGGATGTGTTTCGCTGGGATATCTGTTCCGTTCCCTGTCGTGACGCGCGCCATCCTGATGGTGTTCTTGATCGATTCCGTCAAGAACTGCGGGCTCTGACGGAGCGACACGGACATCGACCCCTGGGTGTTCGGGTCGTTGTGACGGGCGGAACAGCCGCGCACCAGGAGCTGTCGAGTTATCGCGCCGGGTTCATCGCTGATGTCCGGTCCACCGCGACGATCGTGTCTGATGGCGAAGTATGGATCGAACAGGTTCATCTGGCGACCAGTTACCCGCGCGACGAGCAATCGATTCTCCCGGGGGATGGGCCGTTGGGGGAGCTGGCAAAATACCTTGACGAGTTGCCCAACAATCCCGATGAGTTGGCACGATTGGTCGACGAGTTAAAGGATCTTGCCAAGAAATTGCCGGGTGACCTGCAGAGGCCTCCCGATGGATTGCAATTGGATCAGCCGGAATGGATCAAAAACCTGCTTCCAGAACTCAAGCCATTGCTCCTGGAACGCCTCCAAGGGTGACGGGATGAGTGAAGTTTTTGTGATCAGACTGAATTCGCGGTCGGAATGGCCTATGATACGGTTTAAATGATTGTTGAAACACTGGGACAGACACTCGTCGCGTCAGACGGTTTGCAATTCGATTCGACATCGAGTGCGCCCGTTTGTTATTTCAGTCGGCTGCCAAGCATCAGGTCATGGTGGACCTGCTGCCGTGATTGTCCGCCAAGGAGCCTTTGACGCATGTCACGCATTCTGATTGTTGGGGTCCTGTTGAGCACTTGTGTTGCGTGCGGATGTGGCAAGGCAAACCCAGGGCCTGCTCCGTCGACGAACTCCTCTGAACCTGTTTTGAAATCGACCGAAACGACCGCGTCGTCAAACGGCAAAAAGGCCGAAAAAACAGAACCGGTCGTAGAAGCACCCGCGACACCAGCGAACACGGAGCCTCCGACACTTGTTGCGACAGCAGCCGCAGGAACGGCCGAAGCAACCTTTCAACAAACGCTGATCGCGTTTCAAGAAGGACGACTGGACGCGGCATACGACTTTCTTCCACCGTCGTATCAAGCGGATGTTGAAAAGGTGGTACATGATTTCGCCGGAAAAATGGACGCGGAGCTTTGGTCGAATGGATTTGCCACTCTGTCGAAGGTGGGCACGCTGCTAAAGTCAAAGAAGCCGCTCATTCTTGGTCTGGATCAGGTAAAAAAGTCCTCCGTGGCTCAAGCGATCACACCGCATTGGGACGCGATTGCCACCGCAGTTCAGGATGTTGCCCGCAGCGAGATCTCAACCGTCGAAGGATTAAAACGAGCAGACGTGCACAAGCTGTTGGCCGCCGTCAGTCAATCGCTGAATGGGTTGCCGTTGCCCAAGTTTGGTGATGTCAAAGTCCATACCGTCAGTTCAGACAGCAATTCGGCGATTCTGACCTACGAAGAATCAAAGAATGGAGAATCGCACCAAGTCGAATTCGTGAAGATCGAAGGCAAATGGTTACCAAAATCGATCGTTCAAAGCTGGCCAACAGGCCTTGCTGATGCCCAGGCGCGGTTAACTGACTTGCCCAGTCGCATCGCCTTGGTGAAGCCTGGGATGTTGCAGCAACTGGAAGTTGTCAATGGCATGCTTGATCAATTGCAACAGGCGAAGACGGCCGACGAATTCAATTCCGCGGCGGGACCACTCATATTCGCACTTGTTTTCGGCATCCGTCAGTCCGAGCAGGCGGTGCTGGACGCCGCGGCGAACCCCCATCGTGGTCCGCCTGTCCATCTGGTCATCAGTCGCGAGTTGAGCGATGAGCAATTAACCAAACTGAAGCAAGCCGTTCTGTCGTCATTGGACGATCCAAAGGTCAATTTCGAAATGATTGCGAACGACGGCAAAACTCGATGCCGATTTACTTCGATACCTGACGCCGAAGCACTGGTGAGCGTGCTTCAGAAGCACTTTGATGGAGCGAACGTGCGGCTGAGTTCGGGAACAAAAACAATTCAAATAGAATTGAAATAAACCTCATGCCCCGGCTGATCGTTCCACCAAAACGTCGATACTTAGTCCGCTTTAACCCGAAACGTGTTCCGCATCTGTTTACCGACGTCTTGATCATTGGCGCCGGAATCACCGGAATTCGCGCCGCTCTGGCGATCGATCCCAAACTGAATGTCGTTCTGGCAACCAAGGATCGACTGAAGGAATCGAACAGCGCGTACGCTCAAGGCGGCATCGCGGGGGTCTTTGATCCCGTTGATGATTTTGCCAACCACGTTGCCGATACACTGGCGGCGGGCAAAGGGATGTGCGACGAGGCGATTGTCGAGACTGTCGTTCGTGAAGCTCCTTCACGCATCAGAGAATTGATCGAAATCGGCGCGTTATTTGATCGGACCGATGGCGAAATTGCTCTGACGCAAGAAGGCGGCCACAGTCACCGCCGCGTGGTCCATGCTCTGGGCGATGCGACGGGCAAAGAGGTGATGCGTGCGTTGATTGAGCGGATCCGCTCCGAGCCGCAGATCGATATCTGGGAAAACACATTCACGCTGGATCTGCTGACACACGAAGGTCAGTGTCGCGGTGCACTGGTATGGAATGCGAGTCACGGCAAAACGTTCGTCTGGGCCAAGCAGACCATTCTCGCGACTGGCGGTGCCGGCCGTCTCTACCGTGAAACAACGAATCCCGAAATTGCAACGGCAGATGGTCATGCGATGGCGTTTCGCGCCGGTTGCGAGCTGCGCGATATGGAGTTCATGCAATTCCATCCGACGGTGCTGTATATCGCGGGTTCCTCACGACACCTGATTTCAGAAGCGGCGCGCGGAGAGGGTGGACTGCTGCGCGACTGCTTCGGTCATCGATTTATGCCGGACTATGATACGGCGGCCGAACTGGCCCCGCGCGATATCGTTAGCCGTTCGATCACGCGGCAGATGGAAAAGACGCGTCATCACTGTGTCTATCTTGACCTGACCCATTTGCCCAAAGCGCTGATCGCAGAGCGGTTCCCTCACATTCGGCAGGTCTGTGCGCAATTTGGTCTCGACTTGATGCGCGACCTGATCCCCGTCCGGCCGGGAGCGCACTATATGATCGGCGGAGTGACCGTTGACGACGAAGCGCGTACATCCCTGGCCAGGCTGTGGGCGGCGGGAGAAGTCACTTCCAGCGGATTGCACGGAGCGAACCGACTGGCGAGTAACAGTTTGCTTGAAGGATTAGTCTTCGGTCTGCGAGCCGGTCGAAACGCCTCGGTAGCGGCATCCAGCGAGCCAGACCAGTTCACCGCGTTGTCACTGTGCCAGGACGTTGAAACAAATACATTGCAGGACGCCCCAGCATCCATTTCGCGCGTGGATGAAGATGGATTGAAACTCGACGACTTATTGAACTCCCTGAACAGCGAGATGTGGCGCAAGGTTGGCATCGAGCGGAACGCAGAGGATCTCGAATCGGCCCGACTGCAGGTCGAGTTCTGGGACCGTTACGTGGGCCCGCGGGAGTTCTCGAGCACCAAGGGGTGGGAACTGCAGAATCTGCTGCTGGCCGCTCGCTTGATGATCGCGGCTGCGATCGCGCGTCGCGAGAGTCGCGGGACACATGCGCGAAGTGACTTTCCGGAAACTGATCCAGCACAAAAAGGGCATCTCTCGTTGATCGCGCGCGACTAAGCGGCGCCCTGAGCAATTACCAAGTTGGTGGCCCAGCCCATCAGAGGATCTGAGCAGCCGGCCTGTCCTGATTTGCAAAGTATTACCTGGTAATTATTTGCGTCTCGATTCTTCCTTGAGGTCCATCTTCCCCAAACGGGCTGCTCGTCATTCGACAGAGCGGTCAACGTACTTCGACGCTTTATCGGATTTGCCGAATTTCAGGCCCTGCTTCGATTTCCGCGTGAAAACGAAATTCGGTTCGTTGACGATCGGGGACGATTCTGGATAATGCTTCTCATCGGCGAATCCGATAATTCGGGTCCAACGTTATATCGCCGACAGATAGTGAGTCTGGCTTCGATGAATCTGCGTGATCTTGAGATCTTTTGTGAAGTGGCGCACCGCGGGAGTTTTTCCAAAGCGGCGAAGGCGCATCACATTTCACAACCGGCCGCCAGCGAAATCGTGAAAGGGCTGGAAGCGCATCTCGGCTGCGATTTGTTGAACCGCGCCATTCGCCCGCTGGAGCTCACACCCGAAGGGCGCATCTATTACGACGGATGTCGTGAATTGCTCGACGGCTATCGACGCCTGGAAGATCGTATCCTGCAACGCCGCGACAAGGTGGTTGGTCCGGTCCGAATTGCGTCGATCTATTCCGTCGGTCTGTTGCAAATGGACAGTTACGTCAAGGAATTCGAACGCCTCTATCCCGATGCAGCACTCGACTTGCAGTACCTGCATCCCGAACAAGTCTTGAACAGTGTTTTGAATGAAGAGGTTGATTTGGGGCTGATGTCGTTTGCACCGCGCCGGGCAGACCTGGTCTACGAGACCTGGCAGGATCAGCCGATTGTTGTCGTTGTCTCACCGCAGCATCGATTGGCGAATCGGAGCAGCATTCGTGTCGCCGAACTGGATGGCGAGGCCCTGGTGGGTTTCACCCAGGAATTACGAATGCGGCAAGAGATGGATCGCTGGCTGAAACAGGCCAAGGTTTCCGTAAATGTTGTCCACGCGTTCGACAACATCGAGAACATCAAACGCGCTGTCGAAGTCGGGTCGGGACTGGGGCTATTGCCGGTGCCGACGGTACGACGAGAGGTGGAATCGGGGTCACTGGTGGCACTGTCCCTCGAAGATGCCAAATGGGTCAGACGATTGGACATCGTCTATCGACGGACGAAGCCATTTACCTCCGCAATCAGCCGCTTTCTGGAGCTGTTGCACCAGCCGCCCGAGACGTTCGCACTCTCGTCCGGTCGATTGCCGAGCACGGATGCTGCCGTGATAAAAGCCAAAGAAGCGTCCTCGCGATCCGTCTCCACGTAGGAATTGCGACGACGAACGAACCCTGTGACAGGTGTCCTTGTCACGATTGCCGAACTGATTTTGCCGAGATTGATCACCGAACAGGATGAGATTCAAAGTTCCGATTGCGGGCGGCGAAATACCGACGCAGCCCATTGAGAGCAAACCAATGACCGAATCCCTTTTTCATCGTAATCCAGAACGTTTTACTTCGGATGGCATCCCCAAGGCCCAGGGCCTGTACGATCCAGCCAACGAACATGATTCGTGCGGCGTCGGCTTTGTCGCGCACATTAAAGGACAGAAGTCGCGGCAGATTGTCGACGATGCGCTGCGGATGCTGAAACACATGGCGCATCGAGGAGCGTGCGGTTGCGAAGTCAACACGGGCGACGGTGCCGGGATTCTGACCGCCATCCCACATGACTTTCTGGCGAAGACCGTCGAACGCGATTTGAAGGTGACGCTCCCGGCGGCGGGGTCGTATGGAGTCGGACTGGTCTTCCTGCCCACCGATCCGGAACAACGTAAGTCGGCCAAGTCATCCGTCGAGAAACTGATTGCGGAACAGGGGCAGATGCTGCTGGGCTGGCGACAGGTGCCGCATGACCCAGACGGCGCAGATATCGGACCGTCTGCTCGTGATGCGATGCCTGCTTTTGAACAGTTATTCATCGCAGCCAAGCCGGGGCTGGACCAGGCGGCGTTTGAACGACAACTGTTCGTCATTCGCAAACAAGCCAGCCACAAGGTACGCGAAGGCTCACTGCCGCAGGCTCTGAAATTCTACATCTGCTCGATGTCGTCGAAGGTCTTGATTTACAAGGGAATGTTGACCTCCGAGCAGGTGCTGCCGTTCTTTAACGATTTGCAGGATCCTGAATACACATCGCACTTGGCGATGGTTCATAGCCGATTCTCGACGAACACCTTCCCCAGTTGGGATCGTGCCCATCCGCAGCGCTACATTGCTCATAACGGCGAAATCAACACGGTGCGTGGAAACGGTAACTGGATGGTTGCCCGGCAAGGGATGATGCAAAGTTCGTTGTTCGGTGACGACTTGCACAAGCTGTTTCCGCTAATTGAGCCACACTGTTCTGACTCGGGTAACTATGACAATGCGCTCGAAATGCTCGTCATGTCAGGACGCAGCCTGCCGGAAGCCGTGATGATGATGGTTCCGGAAGCCTGGCAGAATCACGACACGATGAACGAAGAGAAGCGTGCGTTCTACGAATATCATTCGGCCCTGCAGGAACCGTGGGACGGCCCCGCATCGATTTCGTTCACCGATGGCGATGTGATCGGTGCAACGCTCGATCGAAACGGTCTGCGCCCGAGCCGATTCTACGTGACGCACGATGACCGCGTGATCATGGCCAGCGAAGTCGGTGTGCTCGATATCGATCCCGCCAATGTGAAGATTAAGGGGCGCCTGCAACCGGGCAAAATGTTCCTGGTCGATTTCAAACAGGGACGCTTGATCCCGGATGAGGAACTGAAGAAAGACTATTCCACTCGCCGACCGTACCAGCAATGGTTGCACCGTCAGCGTCTCCTATTGAACGAATTGCCCACGGCCGAACCGCCTGAACGGATGGTTGGCAAAGAGCTGCTGCAGCACATGCAGTCGTTCGGTTATACGACCGAAACGTTGCAGTTCATGCTGGTCCCGATGATCACCACCAAGAAAGACCCGATCGGTTCGATGGGCGACGATACCGCTCTGGCTTGTATGAGCGATCAGCCACGACTGGCATACGACTATTTCAAGCAGTTGTTCGCTCAAGTGACCAATCCCGCAATTGATAGTACGCGGGAAGAAGTCATCATGTCGCTGGAGTGCTATATCGGTCCGGAAGGCAATTTGCTGGATACGACAGAAGAGCAATGCCACCGCCTGGTGGTGCCGCATCCGATTCTCACCAATGAAGAATTGGCGGCGATCAAGCACCTGAACTACCGCGGCTGGAAGTCGAAAACGATCGACATCACCTATCCGAAGTCACAGGGTCCGGCCGGACTGAAGTGGGCTCTGGATCGAATCTGCGGCGAGGCCCGTCAGGCCATTGCTGACGGATTCAGCTTAATCATCCTGTCAGATCGATTGGCCAGTGTTCATCGCCTGCCAGTCAGCGCCTTGCTGGCGACTGGTGCGGTCCATCACCACCTGGTCCACAACGAAGAACGAACTCGCCTGGGAATCGTGGTCGAAACGGGTGAAGCACGCGAAGTTCATCACTTCTGCCTGCTGACCGGTTACGGTGCCGACGCGATCAATCCCTACATGGCGTTCGAAGCGTTATGGCAACTCCAGGATGATGGAGAACTGGGCAGCGACTGGACTCACGAACAGATTACCGCCGCTTATCGCAAAGCCACGAAGCAAGGCATCCTGAAGGTGATGGCTAAGATGGGGATTTCGACCCTGGCCAGCTACAAGGGTGCTCAGATCTTCGAAGCCGTCGGGATTAGTGACGAAGTCATGAACAAGTGCTTCCGTGGAACCGCCAGTCGGATCAGCGGTGTGGGCTTCGAAATTCTGGGTGAAGAGGCGTTTCGCCGACACGAGTTGGGTTACCCCACTCGCGACGCGAACAGCTTGCCGGTGCTGCCGAACTTTGGTCTGTTTGCCTGGCGGTCGAATGGCGAAAAGCACGCTTGGAATCCGCACACCATTGCCAACATTCAGAAGGCGGCTCGTCAGGGTGACAAGGCGGCCTACAAAGAATTTGCGAAGATCGTCAACGAACAAACCACGCGCGAATGTCACTTGCGCGGCATGCTGAAGTTCAAACTTGATCGACCCGCCGTTCGGATCGAAGAAGTCGATACCGCCGCCGACATTATGAAGCGATTCTGTACCGGCGCGATGAGCTACGGCTCAATTTCAGCCGAAGCTCACGAAACGCTGGCGATCGCCATGAATCGGATCGGCGGCAAGAGCAATACCGGTGAAGGGGGCGAAGACTACAAGCGGTTCAAGCCCCTCGAAAATGGCGACTCGAAGCGATCGGCCATCAAGCAGGTGGCATCCGGCCGGTTTGGCGTCACAAGTTACTACCTGACCAACGCCGACGAGTTGCAGATCAAGGTCTCGCAGGGTGCGAAGCCGGGTGAAGGTGGTGAGCTGCCCGGACACAAAGTCGACAAGATCATCGCCGCCACTCGTCATTCGACACCGGGTGTGGGCCTGATCAGTCCACCGCCGCATCACGACATCTACTCGATCGAAGATTTGTCTCAATTGATCTTCGACCTGAAGAATTCCAATCCATCGGCACGCGTCAGCGTGAAGCTGGTTTCGGAAGTGGGCGTCGGAACGGTCGCTGCGGGTGTGGCCAAAGGACACGCCGACAAAATCCTGATTTCTGGCGACTCAGGAGGGACGGGCGCGTCGCCACTGACCAGCATCAAGCACGCGGGGATGCCGTGGGAACTGGGCATCGCCGAAACGCACCAGACGTTGGTACTCAACGATCTGCGCAGCCGTGTTCGCCTCGAGACGGACGGCCAGCTGAAGACCGGTCGTGATGTTGTGATCGCCTGTTTGCTGGGTGCGGAAGAGTTTGGGTTTGCGACCGCTCCGCTGATCACGCTGGGTTGCATCATGATGCGTAAGTGTCATCTGAATACCTGCCCGGTGGGTATTGCGACGCAGGATCCGCAGCTCCGCAAGATGTTCACAGGCCAGCCCGAACATGTCATCAACTACCTGTACATGGTGGCGGAAGAAGTCCGTGAGATCATGGCATCGCTCGGGTTCCGCACCATCAACGAGATGGTCGGACACTGCGAAGTCCTCGAGTACGATAGCTCGATCACTCACTGGAAACTGAAGCACCTGAATCTGTCGAAGATTCTGACGCCCGCTTCGCA
>Ga0105238_10001423_pt1 | contig 23977 bp, 23 predicted proteins | sample KBSC34metaG_FD_81526 | JGI IMG/M metagenome (GOLD analysis project Ga0105238, IMG submission 81526) | Corn rhizosphere microbial communities from Kellogg Biological Station, Michigan, USA - KBS C3-4 metaG | ecosystem: Host-associated > Plants > Roots > Rhizosphere > Soil | place: Michigan, USA...
AGATGCAGGTTACCCCTCGGGATTTCCGACATCCGAACCATGAACCGTCCGTCCCAGCGCCGCCATCGGCCATCGACAACTAACCTCGGCGCGGCGCGTTTTGGTTCCCGGCAGACAAGGATACGACCGCGCCCCAGACTGCGCCCGCGCCATTGGCGGACCACGCAGCCGGCAAGGGTGGAGCCGGTGAACTCACCGCCCGCCAGCGCGCTGTCGAGGCGGAGGGTCGCGCCAGCATCGGGGCCGAATTCATTGCCACCTGCCATGCGCACGGACGCCGCCAGCACGGCACGGCGTGTCTCGGGCAGCAGCGCCTTGAGAGCGTCGAAGTCGAGCAAGACGATGCCGTCTGGCCGGATTTCGGCGGTACGCGCCAGGGCCGCGGCCAGCCGGTCCTCGTCGGCGATCCGCCGGGATGCGGCGGCGGCGGCCTCGCGCAGAACGGAAGCGCGCAGTTCCCCGTCGGCCGCGAGCCGGCTTCGCAGCCCCGTCCGAGCGAAACGGCCGGAGCGGTTGGACGGGTCCTCGACATAGGCCTGCCCGAACCGCCGGCAGGTTTCGACCAGCGCCGCCTTCGGCCAGCCGAGCAGCGGGCGGATCATCATGGCCGCCCCCAGCGAGCGGGAGGCCGCCATGCCGGCCAGGCCGGCCGGCCCGCTGCCCCGCTCACCACGAAACAGGACGGTCTCGGCCTGATCGTCGGCGTGATGAGCGAAGGCTAGATGAAGGATGCCACGTGCGGCGCAGGCATCGCTCAGCAGGCGATAGCGCGCCTGCCGAGCTGCGGCCTGGATGCCTGTTTGCGGCTTATCACCGGCCCAGGGCAGAATCTCATGGGCGATGCCGCGCGCCTGCGCCCAGGCCCCGACCTGGGCGGCCTCGGCGGCGGAGTCCGGACGCAGGCCGTGATCGACGGTGAGAGCAACGACTGCGCCGCCGCGCTCACGCGCCCAGCGATCGGTCAGCAGCAGGAGGGCGAGACTGTCGGGACCGCCGGATACGGCAACAGCGACGATCGCCCGGGATTCGAACGGGGCGAAGGCCTGCATGGCCAGCGCGAAATCGGCTGGCTCGATAGCATGATCGGCGGACGGCATGGCGTTGGCCATACGACCCTTGGCGCCGTCAGCCGCAGCGGAGCCGGGTCTTCTCCTGCTCGACCTGCCGCTTGATCATCGGGGGTGCGCCGGTGGCGAACTGCTTGTCGAACTGGGCGAAGGTGGCGCAGGCGCCGGGCACCTGGTCCAGCCTGGCCAGCGACCTGCCGAGTTCGAGCAGCGTGTCGGGCGCCTTGTTGCCTTTCGGATATTTCTTATAGGCGTCGGCGAAGGCGACCGCCGCGTTCTGGAAATCGCCGCGCGCGTAATGACTGTGGCCGACCCAATAGGCGGCGCTGCTGGCCAGCGGGTCGCGCGGATATTGCTGGATGAAGGCCTGGAAAGCCTGCTGGGCGGCGCCGAACTGCCCCTGCCCGATCAGCGCATAGGCGGCCTGGTACTGGCCCTGCGGCGACTGGGCCTCGACCTGGGCCGGGTCGGCCGAGGGAACCGGACCGACCGGGATGGTGCCCAGCGTGCGCGGCGGCGCGCCCGGACCGGCCTGGCCCGCGCCGGGATAGAGCGGCGTCGGCGCACCATAGGCGCTGCGGCCGGCAGGCGGCTGCGAATAGCCCCTCTCTTCGTAGCTTTGAGGCGGCTGATAATTCGGCGCCGGCGCCGCATAGCGCGGTCCGGCCGACGGCGGAGCCGCTTCGCCGACCTGGCCGCCAGTATCCTGCTGGGCCTGGACCGGGGCGCCGCCCTTGCCCTCCAGATCGTTCAGCCTGAGATCGGTGTCGCCGCGCAGCTTTTCGAGCTGCTGGTTCAGCACCTCGATCTGATGGCCCTGCGTCTCGACCTGGCCGGTCAGGGTGCGTACCTGATCCTCAAGCTGCTGGAAGCGCAGCTCGTTCTGGGCGGCGGTGTTCTCTTGCGCCACCGCACGCCCGCACAAGGCCGACTGCCCGCACAAGACCAGCGCACCCAGCAGATAAGCCGCCGGTGCCAGCCTCATGCGGGCGGGGGACGAAATCACGACCCGGCTTGCGCGACGACGGTCACCGCCCGGCGGTTCTGCGACCACACGGCGTCCCCGGTGCCGAGCACGGCCGGACGCTCCGCGCCATAGCTCACGGTCTGGATGCGGGCCGACTGGATGCCCAGCGCGACCAGATAGGCGCGGGCGGCGTTGGCGCGGCGGGCGCCCAGCGCCATGTTGTATTCGCGGGTGCCGCGCTCGTCGCAATGGCCTTCGAGCGTGACCCGGACCGCCGGGTATTTCTTCAGCCAGGCGGCCTGGCGATCGAGGGTCTGGCGGGCCTCCTGCGAGAGCTCGCTGCGATCCAGCTCGAAGAAGACGCGGTCGCCGACATTCTGCTGCAGATCCTGCTCGGAACCGGGGATGGCCGAGCCGCCGGTCTGCGAGCTGTCGATGCCCGAACCGGTCATGTCGGTCTGCGAGCCGGTCTGGGACTTGGAGCTGCAGCCTGCCACCAGCAGGGTGACGGCGAGAGCGCCGACGATCTTCATATTCATGTTCACGGATCTAACTCCTCAAATTGCATTGGTAACGAATCATTTTGCGACGCGAAATCAAGGCGACTCGACACTAAATCGCGTGGAAACACGGCAAGAATAGGGCGGTCCGCCTTTGATTCAACCTTTCAGCCTGTGGTTTGTTTCCCCGCTCATTGCGTCAGCGACGGCGACCAGGCCGGATCGGACGCATCGGTCGGCGTCGGGATCTCATGCTCGTTCTGGCCGGTGATCCGGATCGAGTAGATCCGGGTGCGGCTCTGGGTCTGGCCGATCCATTGCTGCTTGAAATACATCAGCACGCTACCGTTGGGGGCCCAGGTCGGCCCCTCGACATGGGCGCCTGAGGCGATGGTGCGCTCACCGCTGCCGTCGGGCCGCATGACGCCGATATAGAACTGCCCGCCCTGGCGCTTGGTGAAGGCGATCCAATCCCCGCGCGGCGACCAGACCGGGTCGTCATAGCTGCCCTGGCCGAACGACACGCGGTGCGCACCGCCGCCGCCGGCATCCATCACATAAATCTGGGGCTGGCCGCCCCGATCGGATTCGAAGGCGATCTTGCTGCCGTCGGGCGAATAGGACGGCGCGGTCGAGATGCCGCCCGAATTGGTCAGCTGCTGGATGGCGCGGGTGCGCGTATCCATCACATAGATGTTGGTGTCCGCGCCGATCGCCTGGCTGAAGATCACATGGTTGCCGTCGGGCGCGAAACGCGGGGCGAAGCTCATGCCCGGGAAATCGCCCAGCGGCTCTTGCCGCCCGGTCTCGATATTGCGGACGAACACGCGCGGCTTGGCGCCCATGAACGCCATGTAGGTGATCTCCGGCGAATTGGGCGAGAAGCGCGGGGTCAGGATGAGGCTCGAGGGCTGATCGCCCAGGATGCGGTTGTTGGCCCCGTCCTGATCCATGATCGCCAGCCGCTTGACCCGCCGGTCCAGCGGACCGCTTTCGGCGACATAGACGACCTGGGTGTTGAAATAGCCGTCCTCGCCGGTCAGCGTCTTGTAGATCACGTCGGCGATCATGTGCGCGATCTGGCGATAGCTTTGCGCCTGCGGCGGGAAGCGATAGGACACGCCGGCAAGCTGGGCCTGATCGGTAACATCCCACAGACGGAAGTCGGCCCGCAGCCGCCCGTCCGGCTCGGCCGCGACCACGCCGGTGACCAGCGCCTGCGCATTCAGCACCTTCCAGTCTGCAAAGCGCGGCTGGTCGGCCGCAGCCTGCGCCGCCTGGATGAACGATGCCGGGTCGAGTGGCCGGAAAGCCCCCGAATTGCGCAAGTCGCTGGTGATGACGTCGGAGATCGACGCCCCGACCGACGGATCGGCCCCGGCCTGTGCCTGAAGCTCGGTGACTGCGATAGGCAGCGGATTGATGTTGCCGGTGACGTCGATATGAACACGCGCCTGCGCGGTACCGGCGGCGAAGAATGCAAAACACAAAGCGACTATGCCGCTCAGGCGACCGGACCAGATTTGCTGAATCATTGTCCTAGCTATCCCCTTGGTGGCGAGAAAGTTACGGTCATCTCCTGCCATGACTGATATTTGTCGGGCGGCAGGTCGAGCGGTGTGCATTGAGCCATGCGCACTGCTCGTAAAGCGGCGCGGGCCGCCGCGGCGAATACCGGATCGCTCATCTTACCCTGATCCACGATTCGCGCCGATGCGACCGTTCTATCCGGATTGATAGTAAGGTCCACATCGAACTGCAGATCGCGCAAATCCTTGTCCGCCGCCGGCCAGTTCATGCACCCATTCAGCTGCTGCCTCACCGCGTCCATCTCGGATGCAGTAAGATTGGCCGCAATAGGAGCCTGGGCGCCGGTCCGTTCCGTTGGCGGTGTCTTGGCCTTGGGCACGGGCGGCGCATCGGTCAACGGCTTTGGCGGGTCCTTGGTCAGGTTCTTAAGGACTGCCTGGAACTGGTCGACCTGCGGTTTCGGCGGGACCTTCTTGAAGTCAGGTTTCGTCGGCACGGCCAGCGCGGGCACAGCCGTATCGACCGCGGCGAGCTTCGGCATGTCTTTGAATGAAGGCTTCACCGTGAGGTCCGGTGTCGTCAGGTCAGGAACCTCACTGGCGACGTCCGGCAGCTTCGGCGCAGGCTGAGGCTCGAGCTTCGGCTGGGGCGGCGTCGGCTGCGGCTCCTGCTTGGGCGGCTGTTCGGCCTGCGGCGGGGGTGGTGTCGGCGGGGCCGGCTGCTCTTCCTGCGGGTGCTCCTTGACCTTGTTGGCGTCCGACACCTGCTTTGTCGTCGTCTCCTTGCCGACCGTAACAAGCTCAACCGAGATCATCGGCGCCATGTCCTTCGGCTTGGTATGGAAATAGGGCAAGCCAAAGATGATGAGAGCGAGGATCAGCGCATGGACGGCGATGGAGGCGGCCAGCCAGGAGCGCATGCTGTCCATCGGTTGCACGGCGGTCACTTGCGCTTGGTCTGGGTTCCGTCCGTCGGGTTGGACATCAGCCCGACCTTACTGTAGCCGGCGCCACCGACGGCGCCCAGAACCTCCATCATCGTGCCCCAGCTATTGGCCTTGTCGCCGCGGATATAGATTTTGGCATCGTGGTTTTCGTTCGAAATCGCGTTGAGCTTGGGCACAAGCTCGTCCAACGATACCGGCGTTTTCTGCAGAAAGACCTGGCCCTTCGCGTCGATCGAAATCTCCAGCGGCTTATCGTCCGGATTGGGCAGCGGTGATGCGCCGGTCTTGGGCAGATCGACGTGAACCCCGTTGGTCAGCAGCGGCGCGGTGACCATGAAGACGATCAGCAGCACCAGCATGACGTCGACCAGCGGCGTCACGTTGATCTCCGCCAACGGGCGGTGGCTGCGTCTGCGCCCGCCGCCCCGCGTCTGTTGGACGATCCCGCCGGCCACGGTCAGTCCTTTCCCTCGAGGTGACGCGACAGGATCGCGCTGAACTCAGCCGAGAACCCGTCCAGCCGCTCGCCGTAACGCCCGATATCGGAGGCGAACTTGTTGTAGGCCATGACCGCCGGGATGGCGACGACGAGGCCCAGCAGGGTCGACAGAAGCGCCTCGGCGATGCCCGGCGCCACGACCGCCAGGCTGGTATTCTGCTCGGCCGCGATCGAGGTGAAGCTCGACATGATGCCGTAGACGGTGCCGGCCAACCCCACGAAAGTGGCGGTCGAACCGGCGGTCGCCAGCACGTTCATATAGCGCTCGACCTGGGCCATCTCGCGTCCGATCGTCACCGCCATCACGCGGTCGACGCGGGTCTGCAGATTGCCGTAGATCGCGCCGCCCGAGGGTGTGCCGCGTTCGGCCGCCAGCTTCCATTCCCGCATGCCGGCGACGAAGGTCGCGACCATCGGGTCGCGCACCTTCTTGGCCACTCGCTCATACAGGGCATCGAGCGAGCCCCCCGACCAGAAGGCATCCTCGAACTTCTCGGCGCGCGCGTTCAAGGTGCGCAGCCTGATCCATTTCTCGAGCATGATCGCCAGGCTCCAGATCGACCAGAGCAACAGGCCGATCATGATCGCCTTGACGACGATATCGGCCTGCATGAACAGGCCGATGACTGAGAAATCGTGCGGCGCCATTCCGGCGGGGGCGACGATCTGTGTGGCTTCGACGGCTTTTGAATCCATCTGCACTGTCTCTGACTGTTATATGGCTTTTGTATGGCTGAGGGCGTGCTTCAAAGCCGGAGGCAATCGCGCCGGCCGGAACTCGCGGTCGATGCAGGCCAGGCGTAAATCGAGCCGGGCCAACAGCTTATCGCCGCCAGCCTCCGGCGTCGGACGAAAAACCTCCTGCCGCATGGTAAGACTAGCACCCCCAATGGTGGTGATTCGGGTCCGGACTTCCAACGCGTCGTCGAGTCGCGCAGGCACAATGAACTCCATCGTGCAGTCACGAACCACGATCAGGACGCCATGTTCCTTCGCCAGCCCCGTGTGGTCGAAACCACCCGCCCTCAAGAGCTCGGTACGCGCGCGCTCGGCGAACTTCAGATAGTTGCCGTGATAGACGACCCCGCCCGCGTCGGTGTCCTCGAAATAGACCCGCACCGGCCAGACATGCGCCGGCAGATCGATGTCGGAAGCGGTAACTGGCTCACTCATCGTCGATACCCGCGAGCAGGTCGAGCTGCGGCATGGCCGCCGGCGGGTTGAGGCCCAGCACCCGGTAGGCACCCGAAGCCAGGATACGGCCACGCGGCGTGCGCTGGACCAGCCCCTGCTGGACCAGGAACGGCTCGATCACCTCCTCGATCACGTCCCGCTCCTCACCCAGGGCAGCCGACAGCGTCTCGGCCCCGACCGGCCCGCCGGAATAATGCTCGGCGATGCAGCGCAGATAGCGCCGGTCCATCGCATCCAGCCCGTCGCGATCCACCTCCAGCCGCTGGAGCGCGGCATCGGCGATGCGCGCGTCGATCAGCTCCGCCCCGCCCATCGCGGCGAAATCCCGGACCCGGCGGAGCAGCCGCCCGGCGACACGCGGGGTCCCCCGGGCCCGGCGTGCGATTTCCATCGCCCCGTCGTCCGACATCGGCGCACCCAGCAGCCGGGCGCCGCGCCCCACGATCAGCGCCAGCTCTTCCGGCTTATAGAGGTCGAGCCTCAACGGAATGCCGAAACGCTCGCGCAGCGGCGTGGTCAGCAGACCCGAGCGGGTGGTGGCGCCGACCAGGGTGAAGGGTTGCAGGTCCAGCCGGATCGACCGCGCCGCCGGCCCCTCGCCAATGATGAGGTCGAGCTGGAAATCCTCCATCGCCGGATAGAGGATTTCCTCGACCTGAGGCGAAAGGCGGTGGATCTCGTCGATGAACAGGACGTCGTGCGGCTGAAGATTGGTCAGGATCGCCGCGAGGTCGCCCGCACGGGCGATCACCGGTCCGGAGGTCGCGCGGAAACCGACGCCCAGCTCGCGCGCCACGATCTGCGCCAGGGTGGTCTTGCCCAGGCCCGGCGGGCCGAAGAACAGCACATGGTCCAGCGCTTCGCCGCGCGTGCGGGCGGCGTTGATGAAGACACCCAGATTCTCCCGCACTGATTTCTGGCCGATGAATTCGCTCAAGGCCTGGGGCCGCAAGGTGGTGTCGGCCGCGCCGGTGGGATCGACCAGCCGTTCGGGCTCGCCCATCACGGGTTCATCTCCCGCGCCGTCGCCGACAGCTCACGCAGCGCCAGGCGGATCAGCTCGTTCAGCGGCAGTTCGCCGTTACCCGCCACCGCCATCACAGCGGCAAAGGCGTCGGCGCGCCCATAGCCCAGATTGACCAGGGCCGACACGGCCTCGGCATTGGGCTGCTGCGCCGGCTGCGGCTTGCCCGGCGCCGCCGCGCCGCGATCGACGACGATGCGCAGCGACAGGTGCTGCGCCTTGTCCTTGAGCTCGGCGGCGATGCGCGCGGCCAGCTTGGGCCCCACACCGTCGGCGCGCGCCAGGCTGGCCTTGTCGCCCGAAGCCAGCGCCAGCACCAGCGCATCCGGCGTCAGAACGGACAGGATCGCCAACGCCACCTTGGCGCCCACGCCCTGCACGGTGGTCAGGATACGGAACCAGTCCAGCTCAGCCCGCTCGACGAAGCCGTAAAGATGCGGAACCTCGTCCCGCATTCGCATCTCGGTATGGAACGTTGCCGGCGCCCCCGGCTTCTCCAGCCGCGCCAGGGTCTGCGCCGAACAGGACACCTGATAGCCGACGCCATTGACGTCGAGGATCACCCAGTCCTCTCCGACGCTGTCGATGATGCCGCGCAGCTTGGCGATCATGCCTGCACCAGCGCGCGCTTGAGCGCGCTCCCTACTCCAGGCGCACCCCGATGGTGCGCATGGCACACCGCCACCGCCAGCGCGTCCGCCGCGTCAGCCTTTGCATTCGCGCCCGGCAGCAATATGCCGACCATCATCGCGACCTGGGTCTTATCGGCATGGCCCGCGCCGACGACGGATTTCTTGACCAGGTTGGCGGCGTATTCGCCGACACGCAGGCCCGACATCGCCGGCGCCAGCAAAGCGACGCCGCGAGCCATGCCGAGCTTCAGGGTTGAGTCCGGGTTCTTGTTGACGAACACCTCTTCCACTGCTGCCTCATCCGGCTGCCAGGTGACGATGATCTTTGCCAACTCCGAGTAGAGCGACGACAGCCGGTCCGACATCGCGTCGGCCGGGCTGGAGGTGACGACGCCGTGCGCGATATGGCGCAGCCGATTGCCCTCGGTTTCGATCACGCCCCAGCCAGTCCGGTTGAGGCCGGGGTCGATCCCCAGGATTCGGACAACTGGCATCAGCCGCCGGACAGCCGCTGAACCAGCTCGTCGGACAGCTCGGCATTCACGGCGACGGTCTGCACGTCGTCATTATCCTCGAGCACGTCGACCAGCTTGAACAGGCTCTCCGCCTGATCCGGCGTCGGCGCCGACATGGTGAGCGGGCGCCATTCGAGCGCGGAGCTGGAGGCAGAGCCGAACTTCTCCTCCAGCGCATCGCGCACGGCGCTGAAATTCTCGACCGTGGTCGTGATCTCGTGCTCGTTTTCGTCGGTATCGACATTGTCGGCCCCCGCCTCGGCGGCGGTTTCGAACATGGCATCGGCCGAGCCGGCGGCAAGCGGATAGGTGATCACACCCAGCCGCTGGAACATGAAGCTGACCGAGTTGGTCTCGCCCAGCGCGCCGCCTGCCTTCGAGAAGGCGGTGCGGATTTCCGGGGCGGTGCGGTTGCGGTTGTCGGTCAGCGCCTCGACGATGATGGCGACCCCGCCCGGGCCGTAGCCCTCGTAGCGGACGGATTCGTAATTCGCAGTATCGGCGGCCTCGCCGCTCTTGATCGCACGGTCGATGCGGTCCTTCGGCATGTTCTTCTGCCGCGCGGCGATGATCGCGGCGCGCAGGCGCGGGTTCATCGCCGGGTCGGGCAGGCCCATCTTGGCGGCGACGGTGATTTCGCGCGCCAGCTTGTTGAAGATTTTCGCTCGCTTGGCGTCCTGGCCGCCTTTGCGATGCATGATGTTCTTGAACTGGGAATGTCCGGCCATGATCTCGGGTCTCGTACGCAGCGAATCGCCTGAGCCGCACGACTCGCGCCGCACGGATCAGTTTAGCACGCCTCATATCGGGCGCGCCCGGGTTTGGGCAACCCGCCCGGGCTGATTCAGGCACGCGACGATCGTCGCATCCGCCCGGACGGGCCATTAGAGATGAAAGAAAAGCCGCAGGCGTCCAGCGCCGAGGCGGCGACGGCCATGGGCAGTCCGATAACGGGTTCGGGACAGCGAAGCCTGCCGGCCCGAACCTTACGTGATCAGGCCGGCAAAGCGCCCTTGGGATTCGGGCCGTATTGATTGTCGCCGGGCTGGCTGTCCTGGATCGTGAAAACCAGGAGGACGATGAGACCGACCAGCGGAACGAACGAAATCAGCAGCCACCACCCGCTGCGCCCGGTGTCGTGGAGCCGGCGAATGCCGACACCGATAGAGGGCAGCAGAACCGCCAGCGAATAGAGGGCCGCCAGCAGGGTCCCAAGTCCGAGCACGTTGTCGACGACCCCCAGGACGATCGACACGATGAAATTGAACAGCGCGAACATCCAGAATTCGGTTCGGGCGGCCCGTCCCGTAAATACGGTATATCGCTTAAGAACAGTCAGGTACCAATTCATGCGACTCCCCCTTTCGGCCCTAACGACTCGGCTTTTGATCAAGTCGTTAATCAGTGCTTCCGATGAAGAGTAACACAGCCACTGGAGCCGCCTACCCGAAAATACGGCAGGGATTCGGGCGGCCTCGTGATGGCCACCGCCGTATATTATCACCGGGACCACCGATACCGGCTCGCCGGCGTGGATCGACTAGGTGCCGACCACGGATAGCCTCAGACGCGCCCTGCGGGCGACCCAGGCGAACGGCACGCAGGCCGCAGCGAGCCCGAGGGCGAACATGACGCCGGTTCTGTCGGCGCGCGCGAACAGCACCAGCAAGGCGCCGTCGATCGCCAGCAGGAGGGCCGGTAGATAGGGATAGAGCCGCGCCCGAAACGGCCGCTCCAGCGCCGGCTCCCGCATGCGTAATGTAAAGAACGCGCCGTCGACGATGAGGCCGATCAGGACCTGCAGGGTCCCGATAAGGCCGAAGACAAAGGCGAAAGACCCCGTCATCGCGAGTGAGATCGACAGCGTCGCAGCCAACGCGAACGCAATCGTGGGGCTGCCGCCCTTATTGACCGACTGAAGCGCCGCGGGCAGCAGGCCGTCGCGGGAGAGCGCGAACAGGACGCGCCCGCCGCTCATGATCACGGCATTGGCGCAACTGGCGACGACGACCATCGCTCCGACAGCGAACAGCGCGCCGGGAATTGGCCCGCCGATCGCCCCCACGACCCGCGTGAACGGCAATAGGCTTTGCCCAAGGCCAGGCGCGCCGAGAGCAGCCAGCAGTCCGAGATTAACGCTGATATACAAGACGGCGGTCGTCAGAAGGCCGAGCGCGAGAGCAATCGGGAGACTGCGCCCCGGATTTGTATTCTCCTCGGAAAATATGGCCGGGGCGGCCCAGCCCGAATAGGCGCCCACCACCATCTGATAGGCAATGACCACCGATGTGACGCCAATGGCCGGCACGGAGGCGGAGGCGGGACGCGATGGCGCGACCGGCACGGCCCAGGCGACGGCGACCGCAGCGGCGACGAAGACCAGGAGCATCAAGGTCTTCAGCAGCGACGTGGTTTCCTGGAGCACCCGCCCCTGCCGCAGGCCCACCGCATTGGCGCCGTAAAGAACGGCCTGGAGCGTGACCGCGACCGCGGCCTTGTGCATCCCCGCCGCCGCCCACAGCAGCGACAGAAATTCGGCGAAGGAAACCGACGCCGCGGCTATCGTCGCCGTATAGGTAACCCAATCCGACCAGCCGACGAGCAGGCCGATGGCATCGCCGAAGGCGCGCCTTGCATAGGCGTAGGGGCCGCCCGCCTTCGGCACGGACGTGGCGAGCTCCGCCAGGTTATTGATGCCCAGCGCGGCATGCAGGCCGCCGATCACCCACAAGGCCATGATCAAACCGGTGCTCGGCACCGCGGCGGCGATCAGGGCGGGCGTCCGCATGATGCCCGAGCCGACCATCGTGCCGATACCGACGGCTATCCCGAAGGTGATGCCGAGGATGCAGTGGAGGTGGTGTCTGGCGGGGGCGGCGGATGCCGGCTGCGAAGTCTGCATGCCGCATTGTGCAAAGCGCTTTGCATTTCAGACATTGGACAATTTTGACTGCCCGGCAGCACCGACCGCGCACGTATGCGACCGGCTTCAGAGTAATAGCCGAAATGCCCTCCGCAGTGCCGCGCTGGACAAGCCGTGTCGCGCGCGATCATATCGGCGGCAACCCATCTATCGGCTTTCCGGGCGCGCTCCATTCCCGGCGTATTCACAGCCCGTGCCGCGTTTCCGAGGTTCCAATGCATCGTCTTTCCGTCAAAGCTGTTCTGCTCGCCTCCTCACTCCTCCTGCCCCTTGGCCCCATGACCGCACAAGCCGAAACCGCCACCCTCCCTGCCGGGAGTCCGTTCGCGACCGCATCCTCCCTGCCCTATGCGGCGCCACAGTTCGACAAGATCAAGGACACCGACTATCAGCCGGCGATCGAGGCCGGCATGGTGCAGGACACGGCGGACGCCGATGCCATCGCCAACAATCCGGCTGCGCCCACCTTCGACAACACCATCGTGGCGCTGGAGAAATCCGGCCGCCTGCTCGCCGATGCCAACCAGCTGTTCCAGAACGTGCTGCAGTCCAACAGCAGCGACGTGCTGCAGAAGGTGAATAACGACGAGGCGCCGCGGCTGCAGGCCCATACCGACGGCATCCTGCTGAACCCCAAGCTGTTCGCCCGGGTGAAGGCGGTCTACGACGCGCGGGAAACATCGGGCCTGACGCCGGACCAGAAATTCCTGGCGCTGCGCTATTACCGCAAGTTCGTCCATGCCGGCGCCGAGCTGGCGGAAGCCGACAAGACCAAGCTCAAGGAGCTGAACGGACAGGTCGCCTCGCTGCAGGCCCAGTACCAGGACAAGCTGCTGGCTGCCGCCGACGCCAACGCCGTCATCGTCGACAGCAAGGCGGAGCTGGACGGGCTGACCGACGCCGAGATCGCGGTCGCGGCCGACGCCGCCAAGGCGCGCAAGCTGGACGGCAAGTATGTGATCGTGCTGCGCAACACCACCCAGCAGCCGATCCTGGCCTCGCTGAAGAACCGGGCACTCCGCGAGAAGGTGCTGAAGGCCTCTGAGATGCGCGGCGACGCGGCCGGGCCGACCGACCTGCGCGACCTGATCGCCACCCTGGCGCAGCTGCGCGCCCAGAAGGCCAAGCTGCTGGGCTATGCCGACTTCGCCGACTACACACTGGCCGAACAGATGGCGAAGAACTCGGCCGCGGCGAAGAAGCTGCTGACCGACCTGGTGCCGGCGACCACGGAAAAGGCCAGGCAGGAAGCCACCGAAATCCAGGCGCTGATCGACCAGCAGAAAGGCGGCTTCAAGCTGGCCGCCCATGACTGGGAGTTCTATGCCGACCAGGTGCGCAAGGCGAAATACGCGGTCGACGAGTCCGAGGTGAAACAGTATTTCGAGCTGGACCGCGTGCTGAAGGACGGCGTGTTCTTCGCCGCGCACGAGCTGTACGGCCTCACCTTCAAGGAACGCCACGACCTGCCGGTCTATCAGAGCGATGTTCGCACCTTCGAGGTCTTCGACGCTGACGGCAAATCGCTGGCCCTGTTCTACGTCGACTATTTCGCCCGCTCGAACAAGCAGGGCGGCGCGTGGTGCAATTTCGTCAACAACCCGAGCGGGCTCACCGCCACGAAGCCGATCGTGGTCAATGTCGCCAACTTCACAAAGCCGGCGGCCGGCCAACCGACGCTGATCAGCTTCGACGACGTGACCACCATGTTCCACGAATTCGGCCACGCGCTGCATGCGATGTTCTCGGTCAAGCAGTACCCGTCCGAGAACGGCTTCAACCTGCCGACCGATGTGATCGAGTTCCCGTCGCAGTTCAACGAGCATTGGGCGCTCGACCCCAAGGTGCTGGCCAGCTACGCCAAGCACTACAAGACCAACGCGCCGATGCCCCAGGCGCTGGTGGACAAGATCAAGGCCTCGCGTACCTACGGTCAGGGCTATGCCACGATGGAGATTCTCGGCGCCTCGCTGCTGGACCAGGAATGGCACAGCCTGAAGGCCGACGCGCCGAAGCAGGTGCCGGACACGTTCGAGGCCGCCGCGCTGGCCAAGAACAAGGTCGACATGCCGGAAATCCCGCCGCGCTATCGCAGCCCCTATTTCCTGCATATCTGGGCCAACGGCTATGAGGCGAATTACTACTCCTACACCTGGGGCGAGATCTTGGACGACGACGCCTTCGAGTGGTTCACGGAGAATGGCGGGCTCACCCGCGCCAACGGCCAGCGTTTCCGCGACAAGATGCTGGGGCCGGGCTACACCGCCGACCCGATGGCGCTCTATCGCGACTTCCGCGGCCGCGACCCCAGCGTGAAGGCCCTGGAAAGGCAGCGCGGGCTGGACTAAGAAACAGTATAACGTCTTCTGCGAACACAAAAAACGAATGACACGGACCTATACCAGACGGGCGCAGGACGCCCTGTTCCAGCCTGCGCGCATGGGCGACATCGACCTCAAGAACCGCATCGTCATGTCGCCCATGACCCGGGCCCGCGCCGGCGAGCGTCTGGAGCCGGTGGCGCTCAATGCCGAGTACTATGCACAGCGCGCCTCGGCCGGGCTGATCATCACCGAGGCGACCCAGATCTCGGTCGAGGCCCAGGGCTATATCGACACGCCGGGCCTGTTCACAGCGGGCCAGATGCGCGGCTGGAAGGCTGTGACCGACGCGGTGCATGCGCGCGGCGGCAAGATCGTCGTCCAGCTCTGGCATTGCGGGCGCATGTCGCATGTGTCGTTCCAGCCGGGCGGCCAGCCGCCGGGCGCACCGTCCGCCATCCGGGCCAACGCCAAGGTGTTCGTGGAGGGCGAGGGCTTCATCGACACCTCGATGCCCCGCGCGCTGCTGATCGATGAGCTGCCGGGGATCATCGACGATTTCCGGCTGACCTGCGGCCGGGCGCTGGAAGCCGGGTTCGACGGCGCGGAGATCCACGGCGCCCACGGCTATCTGCTGGACGCCTTCCTGCGCGACACGTCGAACGCCCGCACCGACGAATATGGCGGGTCGATCGAGAACCGGGCGCGGCTGCTGCTCGAAGTCATGAAGGCCTGCGCCAGGGAGATCGGCGGCGGCAGGCTCGGCATCCGCCTGTCGCCCGTGTCGCCGGCAAACGACTCCCATGACAGCAACCCGCAGCCTTTGTTCAATTACGTCGTCGAGCAGCTGAACCCGCTGAGCCTGGCCTTCATCGACGTGGTCGAGGGCGCGACAGGCGGGCCGCGCGACAACGCGCCGTTCGATTACGAGGCGCTGCGCGACCGGTATGACGGCGCCTGGATGGTCAATAACGGTTATGACCGGCAGATGGCGATCGACGCCGTCGCCGAGGGCAAGGCCGACCTGGTCGCCTTCGGCCGCCCCTTCATCGCCAATCCGGACCTGGTTCGGCGGCTGAAGGAAGACCTGCCCTTGGCCGAGCTGGACCCGGCCACGACCTATGGCAAGGGCGCGCCGGGCTACACCACCTATCCGGCGCTGGCGTGAGCCAGGCCGAGCCTTTAAACCAACACCGCATTTCCCCAGGGAGGAATTGATGAGCGCTGAAGACAAGAAGCAGCTGGTTCGCGAGTTTCTGGAAATCCTGCACAAGGGCGACGTGGACGGCGCGATGAAGCGCGCGACCGCTAACCCCAAGCTGCTGATCTTCAACGGCGAGATTCCGGATGGCTTCAAGATGCTGGGCGGCATGGTCCCGTCGCTGTTCGTCAGCGGCCCGACCCGCGAATATACCGGCCAATGGGTCGACGGCGACACCGTCATCTCCCGCATCACCATCCGCGGCGAAACCAAGAAGGGCGAGCAGTATGAGAACGCCTATCTGATCATCTGCTGGTTCGAGGGGGACAAGGTCTCCCAGATGCAGGAATATATGGACAGCTCCTACGCCAACGCGAAGTTCGCCTTCGGGGCGCAGTAGCCGGGAACTGCCTCGCGCGTCGTTCATTGCGGCGTCATTGGTGAACGTCGAAGCCTTCAGCTTCGGAGAGAAACAAGCCTGATGCCGCCCTCGAATGAACAGAACTTCGTCGACTCCGAGATCGCCTATCATCGTCGCGAGGTCGTGCTCAAAAGCATGCCTGAGGTGGTGGCGATCGAGGGTACGAATTACTGCAATATCAAATGCATCATGTGCCCCCGAGGCGAGCCGGACCTGATGCGACGGCCGCTGGGGCATATGGAGCCCGCCCTGCTCGAGCGGATCATCGAAACAACCGAATTCTTCGGAGAGCCGACCTGGCTGCATTGGTTCGGCGAGCCTTTGATGAATCCGTGGATTTTCGAGCACATCGAAATCGCCAAACGCAAAATCGCCAACGTCGCCATTTCGACCAACGCGACCCTGCTCAGGCCCCAGGCGCAGTTGAACATCCTGAACTCCGGCCTGGACACGATCATGATCGCTATCGATGGCGCGACCCCCGAGGTTTATGAAAACGTCCGCAAGAGCGAGCGCTTCGAATTCGAACAAGTCCGGGAAAACGCGGAGCAGTTTCTGGCGCTTCGCCGTGCGCGCGGCCAGACCCGGCCGTTTGTGGTTCTGTCGATTATCGCGATGGACATCACGGCGCCGGACCTCGAGGCCTTCCGGGACTATTGGGAAGAGCGCGGGGCGGACCAGGTCATATTCAAGCCTTACGGCAATTGGGGCGGGCAATATTCCGACGTTATCGAGGATCTTGGCGTCATCAAGGCCCGCACCGCGTCGGGTTCGGCCAGAAAGCATCCCTGCAAGCTGATGTGGCAAAGCATGGTCGTGGCCTGGGACGGGAAGGTCGTTCCCTGCTGTTACGATTACGACACGAAGATGGTCATGGGTGATCTGAAAACCCAGACCGTTGAGGAAATCTGGAACGGTCCCGCTTATGTCGCGCTCCGACGGGCGGAGGTGGAGGGACGGAACGGTTCGGCGCTCTGCGCCAATTGCACGATTGCGCCGGGTCACGCCAGCAATCCGGCCCGCTTGCAGCGCCTTGAAGCCGGCACGGCGCAGCTTCGTAAGCGCGATCACCGCACCCGGGTAGCTGCCTTCTTGCCACCGCGCCCCGATCCGGCACCCGACGGGGCAGGTCAGCCAGCCTTGTTGAAATAGGTCGTCGCTCCGGCGGCTAATCCGCGCCGCGAGCCAGCGCGTATGCCTCCTCGCCGTCACAGTCGTGACGGCGTCTGTGTTCGCTGGAGGCTCGATTGAAGCTGCTGTCCATCGCCGTATCCGCCGCGTTCTGGCTTGGGGCTTCCGCATTTGCCCAGGACGCGGCGCCGCCGCCCAAAGAGGAGGTCAATCTCTTCGCATTGACGCAGGCGGCGCTGGTGGAGAAAGAAGGGCCGGCCTCCAACGGTTGGGAGGCGCTCCACCTGACCGACGACAATTCTGCCACCGGCTGGGCCAACGAGACCGGATCGAAGCCTCCGTTCGAGATCGTGCTGTCCCTGCCCGAGCGCTCGGAAATCCGGCGGCTGGAATTCGATACCGACCAGACCGAAAATCCGGAACGGTCGGCAAAGGATGTCGACATACTGATCGCCGATGGCCCCACCGCCGCCTGGCGCCCGGTCATGTCCGTGGTGCTGGACGAGAAGAAGGACCATCAAAGCTTCACGCCGCCCGCGCCGGTGGCGGGGCAATGGGTGAAATTCGTCATCAAGACCAACCACGGCGACCCGAAATTCTGGGAGATCATGGAGGCGCGCGGCTTCGGCGTCGCGCTGGCCGAGACGCCGCCGCCTAACGTCTCCGGCACCTATGAAAGCGCCGAGTTCGGCAAATTCCATCTGCAGCAGGACGGCGCGCAGCTGGTCGGCTGTTACGATCATAAGCAGGGACTGGTTCAAGGCGGCCTGGAAAACCACCTGATGCGGCTGCAGTGGACCGAAACCGACGGTACCACAGTGACACACGGCCCGGCGCTGATGATCCTGGCGCGCGACGGCAAGTCGTTTCGCGGTTTCTGGGGCCATGACGGCGATGCCGCGCTGGAGGGGCGCTGGAACCTGAAGAAGCTGAACGACACGGTGGGTTCCTGCCCGCACTGGTCGCCCAAGGGCACGACCGCCAACATCGTCTCCACCACTCTCGCCAAGGAGGGGCGGGTCCGCCTCTACGGCATCAATTTCGATACCAATATCGATACGCCCCGCGCCGACGCGAAACCGACGCTGGAGCAGTTGCTGGAAAGCCTGAAATCCAACCCCGACTGGAAGATCACCATCGAAGGCCATACCGATTCGGTGGGCACGCCGGAGAAGAACCAGGACCTGTCACAACGGCGCGCGGCATCGATCAAAGCCTATCTGGTCAAAGGCGGGATCGATGAAGCGCGGCTGACGGCCGCCGGCTTCGGCCAGACCAAACCGGTCGCATCCAACGATACCGATGTCGGACGCGCACAGAACCGGCGTGTGGAAGTCGCGAAGGACTGATCGCCGCGGGCGAAACTGAGCCCGTTTCGCCAAATACAGCTTCAGTTTGCAGTATCGCGACACTAGACTGCCGTCATCTGCTATGAGCTTGAAAAGCCAGGGACGGGATGATGAGAACGAACTACACCAGCACCGATGATACGGTCGTCCTCAGGCTTTCATTCAATCCGGTCGACAGTCTCGATCCGGCAGGCTCCGTCACGGTCTCGACCGCCGGGGGATCGCTGACGATCGACGGCACCGATTACACGGGCCTCGACGGATCGTTCGTCTTGCTGGTGGAGCAGGACGCCGACGGGGACCTTCATACCGGTACCTTTACGCTCGCGATCGGCTCCGACACTACGGCGGCGCTGACAGGCAGCGTCACCGGAGCGTTCGATGACGACTTCGTCTTCCGTCCGCACCGCTTCACCGACGTGATCGTCGCGGCGTCGCTCGGCGCCCCGGATTTGAGCCTGACATTGCTGCCGCCGCCCGACGATGACGACGTCGCCATGGGCACGTCTTCGGTGATCATAAAGCCGTCCTGACCGGGCGCTATCCGCAGCCCGCCCCGCCGGGGGTAATTCCGCTTTTCAACCGCTCCTTGATCCGATCGAGCAGCCGCAGGCTGTCGCGATCCTTGAGCGGCGACGCAGGGCTGGCGGATCGCCGCAGGATGGCGGCACTGCCTTCCCAGGCCGTGCGCGCCTGCGCAATGCTGCCGAGAAGCGCCGCCTGGTCGCCGCGCATCAATTGTCCGCGCGCCGCGACGAGGGCCAGCCTCGTGTCGGTCGGCCGCGCCGCGGACAGAGTTTCCAACCGTTCCGCCTCGGTCCCGGCCACTTCGAGCGCTGTGCTGCACTGGGCGGCCCCGGAGGCCGAACGCGCGGCGACGCGGATTTTCAGCAGGCGCGCATTGCCGAGCAAAGACCCATTCCAAGCGGCGTTCGACGGCTCGATCTTGACCAACCTTTCGGCCAGCTCGACTGCCTCCGCGGCGACCTGAGCCGCCTGCGCGAAGTTTCCGTTCGCCAACTCCGCCTCGCCAAGAACCACCTGCGCACCGGCCAGATCCTCGGCCATGCCGGTGTTGTCCGCGTCGGCCGCCAGAGATTTGTGGGCGGCGTCGACGGCCTGCCTGGCCATGCCGAGTGCAGGCTGGGTCTGCCCGGCCTGCAACAGCGCAGCGGCCTGTTTTACCCTGCTGCGCGTCAGGCCGGCGGATGCGGCCAGATCGTCCGGGCTTGCGGCCAGCAAGGCGAGATAGGCTTTTTCTTCGTCCCGCCGGGCCGCGAGGGACGCGTCATCGTCGCCGTTCAGTGTCGCCGCTTCCGCGGCCCAGGCGAGCGTCAAAGCGAGATCGAACCATGCCTGCCGATCGTCCGGCGATTTGTTCAAAACCCCGCGCTTGATCGCCAGCGCCCGCTGCAAAGCAGCGCCGGCGGGTTCGAATTTGCGCTGCTTCAACTGCGTGACGGCCAGATTGGTGAAGGCCGAGCTTTGCTCATCCAGAGATGGGCCGTCGCTTGCCCGCAACGCGACTAGGCGTGTCGTCAATCGCACGGCCTCCTGCATATCCGCCTCCGCGCTGGCAAGATCGCCGTGCTGGAGATCGATCATGCCGAGCCGCTGCAGGCTGGTCGCCTGCGTTGATATCAGCGCCGGATTGTCGGGCTGCAAGGCCAGAAGCTGGCCGTTGGTCGCCGAGGACTCTTTATACAGCCGCTCCGACGCATCGGCATGACCGCGGTCTTCTTCGATCGCCCCCAGCAGATCGAGCATCCGCGCGCGCCGGCCGAGCGCATCGGCATCCATCCGATAATGGGACTGAACGTCGTAATAGCCCTTGGCCCGATCGGCGATGATGCCCAGGACCTCGAGCTGCACCTTCGGCTGCAGCTTGCCCCGAAGATCGCCGATCATGAATTCGACCAGGCCTTCGGCTTGTCCCCGCTGCACCTCCGCCTCGTTGCGCGCCTGGATGGCGAGCACGGTCAGGCCGCTCATCACGGCAGCCAGGCCGAGCGAGCCGCCGACGATGGCCTGCATCCGCGCCAGGCGACGGCGGTCGTCGCGCCTGACGAGCTCATCGAGCCCTACCCCCAGCAGCGCGGCCGCGAGCTTCAGCTTGGCGCGGCGCTTGCCGTCGCCGCTGTCGCGCGCATCGGCGGCAAGGGGCGCGTGTTCGGCCACATCCGCAATCGTGAGATCGGCCAGCACCTTGTGCGTCAGTGCGGGCGAAAAACACTCCGCGTTCGCGCTGCCTGGCTCGCCATCGACGATGAGGGCAAGGATATGCGCGGGGTCGCGATGGGTCTTGAACCACGCGATCTCATGGCTCACCCACTGCGACCTGGCTGACTGCGGCGAGCAGATGACGATCAGGAATTCGGAGTCGCCCAGCGCCGCGTCCAGCGCCGCTGCGACATTGGCCCCCGCGGCCTGCTCCTCACGATCCTTGAACAGCGGATGCAACCTTGCCGGGACCGATCCGAGCTGGGTCTCCTTACCGACCAGAGCCTTGGGCGTGCGATAGGTCTCCAGCGCCTTGTGAAGCCAGTTGCCCCACTTGGCGTCGGCCCAGGCATAGCTGATGAATGCCTTGTATCGGAACTCAGCCATCCCCCGTGATTGTCCTTTGGCGCTGCCAGCTTATGCTGCCCTGGCGACCAACTCAGCATATTGGTCGAGCAAGCGCAAAACCTCATCCCGGCCGGCGTCCGGCGCATCCAGCAAAACGCGGGTGATCCCGGCATCGGCATAGCGGCGCAGCGCGTCGGCATCCAGCGGCGCGCGGAACACGGTGATCTGCATGCCCGCAAAATCCCGCCCGGCCTCGGCGCAGGCGGCCTTCAGGCGGCTCACCGCCAGGGCTGGGTCGAAATCAGGGCCGCCGCGCGGGAACCAGCCGTCGCAGTAATCGACCACGCGGGCCAGTGTCTTGTCGGTCTCGCCGCCGAGCAGGATCGGCGGATGCGGCCGCTGCGCCGGCTTCGGATAGCACCAGACGGGGTCGAAATTCACGAACTCGCCATGGAACGAGGCTTCCTCCTCGGTCCACAGCGCCTTCATCGCCAGCACCCGCTCGCGCAGCAGCTTGAAACGCGTGTCGTAGCGGGCCCCGTGATTCTCCATCTCGTCGACATTCCAGCCGCCGCCGACGCCGAAGATGAACCGGCCGCCCGACATCACATCCAGGCTGGCGACGCTCTTGGCGGTGATGATCGGGTCGCGCTGCGGCACCAGGCAGATGCCGGTGCCGAGCTTGAGGTTCTTCGTCACCGCCGCGGCAACGGACAGGGAAACGAAGGGATCGTGTGAGTGGATATAGCGCTTCGGCAGCTCGCCCCCGCTGGGGAAGGGCGAGCGGCGGCTGAGCGGAATATGGGTGTGCTCGCAGACGAAGAGGGCGTCGAGACCGCGGGTTTCCAGCGCCTGGGCCAGTTCGGCCACATCGATCCCGTATTCGGTCGGGAAGTGGAATACGCCGATCTTCATTCGATGGTCTCCGCTAAACGGTTGCGATGGGACATGCCGGCGACCCGACCGCGCCGGGCAGGCGCAGCGGCGGGGCGGTCAGCAGGAAGGCGCTGCGGCTGCGTGCCCCGAGCCATTCCGCGAGGTCCTTCAGGTACCACAGCTCGCCCAGATGGATGCCGAGCTTGAACAGGCAATGCTCGTGCAGCCGAAGGCCGGTTTCATCCTTGGGGCCGATGCGGGGGTCGAACAGCTCGACCGCGGCATTGTCGGAGCAGATGGCGACGATACCGCTGTCGTCGATCCATTTCAGCAGCCGGTCGTCATGCCCGTCGAGGCCGCCGGTATGGCCCAGCAGGTGGGGCATGCTGGGCTGCTTGTTCATGCCGAGCAAAAGCACATCCCAGCCGGTATAGATCACCAGGAAATCGCCCGGCCGGATCTCCGCCTTCTGCCGGTCGAGCGCGGCCATCAGGTGGTCATAGCCCCAGCCCATGCGCTGGTGGCCGTGGATGGCGAACATATTCACCAGCACGCCGCGCCCTTGCGGGCAGGCCTCGGCCAGGTTCTCGATGCCCAGGGATTTGGCGTAGGGGCCGCCCTCCTGGTCCGGTCCCATGATGTCGTCGCCGGCCTGGAAGCCGTTGTAATAGGTGATCTTCTGCTGCCCGTCGCCTTGCGTATCGAACAGCCGCCCCCAGTGGGCGAATGAATCCCACTGCGTGGAATATTGGGTATAGAGCGTGACCCCGTCGTCGCAGACGCTGCCGCAGCTTCCCGGCATGAAGTCGCCGTTCAGCAGGTTATGGGCATGGTGCCCGTCCTGCTGGGTCGAGAACAGCTTGGGCGCCTTGCGCACCAGCACCGGCGAATCGCCGCCGGGATAGTCCAGCGGCAGGGAGAGGGTGAAGGCGATACCCTCCTGCACCTCGCGCATCGCGGCGAGGCGCATGGCCGGGGTCAGCAGGTTCATCTTCCCGCGCTGATCGTCCGCGCCGAAATCGCCCCAGTTCGACCCTTCCGGGCGATTCTTCCAGCGCATCGATTCAATCCTCAAGAAGGCATTGCCACGCCGCCGTTCGGCCGCATCACCTGGCCGGTGACGAATCTTGCGGCGTCGGAGGCAAGATACAGGATGGCGTAGGCGATATCAGTGGGCTCACCCGTGATGCCCAGAACCGAGCCCTTGGCCCGATCCTCCAGGATCGCGGCATGCTTAGCCTCGTCGAGGCCCCCATCGGCGGTGCGGTAGCGATAGGCGATCATCGGCGTGTCGATGAAGCCCGGCGCGATCGCATTGGCCCTGACCCCGAACGGCCCGACCTCATGTGCCAAAGTGCGGGTCAGCATGCTGACCGCCGACTTGGTCATGGCATAGATGGAAAGCCCGGGCGCCGGGAAATCAGCCCCCGCCGAGGAGATATTGACGATCGACCCGCTGCCCTGCGCCGTCATCCGCCGCGCGGCGGCGGCACAGCCCCAATAGGTGCCCTTCAGGTTCACGTCGAACAATTTATCGATCTGGGCCTCGGTCGCATCCATGATCGGTACGGTGAGGATGACGCCGGCGATATTGGCCCAGACGTCGAGGCGCCCGGCGGCTTCGACTGCGAAATCGGCCAGAGCCTCAACGACGTCACGGTTGGTCACATCGACCTTGCGGGTGCTGGCGACACCGCCGGCCGCCTCAACCGCCGACCGCGTTGCCGCAAGTCCACTCTCGTCGATATCGGCCAGGATCACATGGGCCCCGGCCTGAGCCAGGGTGATAGCCGTCTGCTTTCCGATGCCGGAGGCCGCGCCGGTGACGACGGCGCCGCGGCCTCTAAGGCTGAAGGCGTTTTCAAGGTCCTTATGCATCAGCCCTCCCCAGTATGTCTGATTGGTCCGCTTACTTCGGACTCAACGTTCGTGAAGCGTATCCCGATCGAATCTTTGGCCTCCGAGCGGAAGGCCAATCTCAAGGGTAGCAAGCAGCCGCCTCCACGCAGCGGCAGACTGCTGCCCCCGAGGGCTAGCTATCGTCTCCTCTTGCTTGACATGCTCACTTGCGTTGGCTGCGGAAATTTTGCGAGCCATAGTCCCACCTGAATCATTACATATCGGCAATGAGAGCCAGCCTCGCATTAACGTCAATAGTTTCAGGCGTAGGTCGGATTAGCGCAGCGTAATCCGACAATCTCGCCATACGTGTCGGATTACGCTTCGCTAATCCGACCTACAACTTCAAGGCTTGGACAACCGAAACACCCAAAGCGTCGTGCCCGTCGACGACGTGGCGAACTCGGGCGCCAG
>Ga0105238_10001426_pt1 | contig 23966 bp, 19 predicted proteins | sample KBSC34metaG_FD_81526 | JGI IMG/M metagenome (GOLD analysis project Ga0105238, IMG submission 81526) | Corn rhizosphere microbial communities from Kellogg Biological Station, Michigan, USA - KBS C3-4 metaG | ecosystem: Host-associated > Plants > Roots > Rhizosphere > Soil | place: Michigan, USA...
CAGCTCACCTATTCGCAACCCGTCATGCGACGCGCATCCCGCCGACCCGCGGCCGGGTCCCCTTGACTTCCGTCGCGTGAACTACTCACCTATTCGCAACCCGTTATTCGACACGAACAATCCGCCTGCGGCGGACCGAGATTACAAACATGTCAAATTCGATACCCACCTTGTGTGCGACCGAAGTTCGTGATTGGTTTGCGAAGATGCCCAAGGGCGACTTTGCGAACCAGCGAATCCTGTTGATTGTTCCGGACGCAACGCGGACCGCTCCGTTGCCGTTGTTGTTTGACGCCTTGTTTCACGAACTGCGTCCGCATTGTCGAGGGTTGGATGTCCTGGTCGCGCTGGGAACGCATCCGCCCATGTCCGATTCCCAAATCGCCAAACTGCTGGGGATCGACGAAACCGAACGCGGTCGACTGTTCTACCAGATGCAGACCTTCAATCACGAATGGGACCGTCCCGATCGGTTGACGACGCTGGGAGTCCTGACCGAAGCCGACACCGCTCGGTTGTCGCACGGCATGTTGTCGCTGGAAGTTCCCGTCCAGATCAACTCGCGGATCGACGATTACGATCTGCTGCTGGTACTGGGCCCGGTTTTTCCGCATGAGGTTGTCGGCTTCTCGGGAGGTAATAAATACTTCTTCCCAGGCATTGCTGGCCCTGACATTTTGAATTTTTTCCACTGGCTGGGGGCACTGATCACCAATGCCGAGATCATCGGCGTCAAAGACACGCCCGTCCGCCGCGTGGTCGATGCGGCCGCGGCGATGATCAAGCAGAAACGACGCGCGATTACGTTCGTGGTCTCGTCGGACGCCAGTCTGCACGGCTTGTTCTATGGAACTCCGGAAAGCGCCTGGAACGAAGCCGCGGATCTCTCGGGCAGAATTCATATCAAGCGGTTCGAACGCCCGTTCCAGCAGGTCCTCTCCTGCGCTCCACCGATGTACGACGAATTGTGGGTCGCCGGCAAATGTATGTACAAGATGGAGCCCGTTGTGGCCGACGGCGGCGAACTGATTATCTATGCGCCACACATGCACGAAATCTCGGTCACTCACGGCAAACTGATCGAGCAAGTCGGGTACCACGTGCGTGACTATTTCACGAATCAATGGGATCGCTTCAAAGACATTCCCTGGGGTGTGTTGGCGCATTCAACCCACGTGCGCGGCCACGGCAAATACGAGAACGGAGTCGAAGCGCCGCGCGTGAAGGTCACACTGGCCAGCGGAATCTCCGCAGAAACCTGTCGCCGAATCAATCTTGGCTATCGCGATCCGGCTTCGGTCGACATCGAATCATTTGCCAACCGCGAACACGAAGGAGTCCTGCTGGTCCGCAAGTCGGGCGAGTATTTGTATCGCTTGAACTCGACACAACCAAAAGAGTGAGTTCTTCCAATGGATATGGAAGCCGTTGGCGCACTACTTGGGATGGCAATTATTTGCTGCACGGTGGTCGGCTCGTTTTGGCTGCTCGTTGAGGCATTCAAGCAAAGCAGAACCTGGGGTTGGTGCTGTTTGCTGATCCCCTTTGCAAACTTGGTGTTTGTCGTCCGTCATTGGAAAGTCGCCAAAAAGCCATTCGGTCTATACATGCTGGGACTGCTGGCCTGGCTCCTGGTAGCCATGCTGTCAAATGACTGACACTCGTGAAGAGGTCGACCAGGCGAAAACCACCCCCGTCGCGTCTTCAGATTAGCAGGCACATTCCAAGTGCAGGCTGCGGAATTTCTCCTACTACAAGCTTCCAAATCGAGTAAAAGGAGGTGAATGGCAGATGAAGTCTGCGTACGACTTTGAAGCCAGCAGTTCCTAATCAGGCTCATGCATTCATCAGAGTGACGACGCCTCGGCGTAAGAAAGTCTCACTTGGACGACTCGGTTTGGCAGCCTAGGCGTCGACTGTAGGAGCCGGGCGGAGAGGGGTGACGGCGTCCACTCTTTCCGGACATGCCGTTGCGAGCATGACGCTCGCGGCTTTTCGTCGCTGTCAACGAGCCGACGCCAAAGACGTCTTCGTGGATTGAGGAATTTGGATATGAGACTGAACTCCGTTGCACGATTCAGGCACCTTTTCTTCATGGCAATGCTTCCACTGATTCTTGCCATGGAAGGACAAGCCAATGACAAGGCATTCTCCAATCCAGCCGATCATCCCACGCAATCTGGCTTACCTGATCCGCTTGTCATGCAGGATGGCCGGAAGGTGACGGACCGCGATATGTGGTTCATGGAGCGGCGGCCAGAACTGATACGCTTGTTTCAGCACTACATGTATGGCCAGCTTCCATCCCGACCAGAGTCGGTGACCGGGACGGTCGAGCGTGTGGACGTGAACGCGTTTGACGGCAAAGCCACTTTAACTGAAGTGACGATCCGCTTCGGCCCGCCCGAGGTCCCGCCAATTCACTTGTTGCTTGTGGTTCCCAATCGGCGCACCGCGCCAGCCCCTGTCATTCTGGGAATGAACTACTTCGGCAACCACACTCTCCTGCATGACAAGCGAGTGAGGCTGCCGGAAAATTGGGTGCCCGAACGTGGTGAGGGCGTTGTGAGAAACCGCTCGACCGAGGCCAGCCGAGGTACTTGGGCGGAGATCTGGCGAATTGAGGAGACGATCGACCGCGGCTACGCGGTGGCGACGTTCTATAATGGCGACATCGACCCGGACACGCCCAGTGAGCGTGGACTGCAAAGATTCTTCCCGCCAGCCGACGCGGCGGATTCTTGCGGAACGATTGGAGCGTGGGCGTGGGGACTACAGCGGGCGGTCGACTACCTTGTGAGCTCGCCTGGCATCGATCCTCGCCGCATCGTGGTGACAGGGCACTCGCGGTTGGGTAAAGCGGCTCTCGTCGCAGCGGCGTTTGACGAACGGATCGCAATGGCTATTCCCCATCAGGCGGGCTGTGGCGGAACGGCACCCAGCCGCGCACGAATCGCGATCGGCAAACCATGGAACAACCTGGACTCACCACAGTCTAAACGGCCAGAGACAGTGACAGATCTCAACGAAAAGTTTCCTCACTGGTTCAATGCTCGATTCAAGGAATTCAATGATCACGCGGAACGACTCCCATTCGACCAGCACTGCCTGGTGGCACTCTGCGCCCCGCGCCCAGTGTTGTTCACCAATGGGCGGTCAGATACCTGGATCAATCCCGCCGGACAGTTCGCAGTGATGCAAGCCGCCGCCCCCGTCTACCGGCTGCTCAACGCTGGAGATTTCACCGCGACGGAATTGCCCTCGGACACTGGGCTGATGCGCGGAGTGCTCGGGTATTCTCTCCGGCCCGGTGCCCACTCGCTCTTGCGCGAGGATTGGCAAACCTTTCTTGACTTCGCGAACCAACATTTTGGCACACCGTCGGGGAAGGAAGACACAGGTCGCCATGACGCACCTGTTCGACCAATCATGATCGACAAAGAGCATCCTCACACATTCGTGCGCAGGAACGGTGACAGGTTTTTTCCGCTGGGAGACACGGCCTATTTCCTGATGGGGCGTCCCGCAGATGCGATCGCGCACTTCATTGACGTGCGCCGGTCACATGGATTCAACTTCATCCGGCTAATGGCGATAGGAGATGGCTACTGGCCGTTCGGGGGAACTCCTGACAAACCTGACTACGACGTGATCGACGAAGCCGCCCTCAGAAAAATGGACTGGGTCTTCGACTACGCCTCTGCACGGGGCATGAACATTGAGTTAATTCTGTGGGGTTACGGAGTTGCAGGCGGCGAAGGCTTGTGGAGTAACGATCGTCACGAGCAGTTGTGGATAGACACTTTGGTCAAGCGATACCGTGATCGAGACAACTTGTTTATGTTCACCGTCGCAAATGAATTTGAACGCTATCCAACCGGCCAGTATCGCTACGATCCTGCCGATGTGGAGTGGGCTCGCAGAGTGGCTGAACGCATCCGCAAACTCGACAGCGTTCATCTCATCGGTTGCCATCCGTCCGTCTGGATCACGGATCAAGACGAACGCAATTCAGATGGTAGACGCTTTGGCACATATAAAACATTCACTCAGCATCGACCTCAGGTCGTTTGGCCTTTGTGGGAAGGAAGCGAAATCAATCTGAACGTGACGCAAAACAACGAAGGAATACAACGGCGCCGTTGGGGAAACTTCGAAGATGGGGGTCGCGGCCTGACCTACGCTCAGACAACCTGGCAAGGTATCGACTACCCCGCCAAGTGGACGGCGACTGGTTGGGATTTCGAGGCCGCAGGACTGGAAGACTGCATCGCCGAGGACTGGTCACACGGCAAGCCGGTCCTCAACACCGAGTTCGGCTATCAGTTTGAGCCAGGATACGAAGGACGGCCGAACTATCAGACCCATCAGGTTCATCAGCCATCGACGGTTCGCAAGAAAGCCTGGAAGATCGTGGCGGCGGGCGGTTACTTTGCCGCAGGCTTCGAGGGTACGGCCGTGTCGAGCGACTGGACGATGCGCGATGTCGATAACTTTCGCCCCGCCGCCCTGGAGACACTCTACAACTTTTTCACGACAAAAACGAAGTACTGGATGTTATCGCCTCATCTGGAATTGGTGAACTCGCACAACTGCTTGCTCGCGTTGCCCGGTGTCGAATATGTGGCTTACCTCCCCCGGGGCGGTGCCAGTTCTGTAAACCTGGTGGCGGGGCGTTATCAAGTAGAATGGCTGTATCCCAAATCAGGCGAATACATCCAACAGCCAGCCGTCAATGTCCCGACAGGCCACCAGGAATTCACTCCGCCACAAGATCCGCTCGACGATTGGGTCTTGCATCTGCTCAAAACGAACCAGCAATGATCGCTTGACCTGATGAAAAGGTGACCAGGACATTCTTCTGTGGGTCGTAACCGATTCGGTGTATTCAAGCACCATCATCAACCGTCGCAGCTGCCGATCCGGATTTTTCAGCCGGCTGCTACAGAGAGAGAAACTGGCTGAGCCACTGATCAAACGAGGGAGCCTGTTGAATGACCGTACCGGCCTCGTGGTCAAACAGCCAGACCACGGCGTCGTCGGCCCTCGGTTCGGCAGCGGATAACTGCCGGAATGCAAAGAAGTTGCCTGAACAGTCGCTGGCAAAGGCGGCACACCCGCGCTCCGGCTCCAGTTGCCATCGACGCGTCTCGGTGACCGACTGCCTGAGCGTGAGAAACTGCTGCACCTCTCCAAAGCCGGGACTGCGGGCATTCACGAGGTCGAGGAGGCCCGGTGAATAGGGTGCTCCGCAGACCAACGCGAACTGCCGATACGACTCAGGCCATACCACACTCAGCGCTCCCTCCGCATCGGCGAGCTGCGCCTCGGTCGCCGGACGAACCCGTTTCCCCGCATGAAAGCGTTTGACAAATGCCTGGTGGATCTCGGAACGCGTCACCATCTCACCCTTTTTCGATCAGTGTCCCCGTGTAGTTCCCGTGGCTTCGCCTGCCTCTTCTTGTCGGAGGAGCGGCCACCGCGGTCAACAGTCGCGGGGACTTGGCTCTCGCCTATGACACTATCAATTATGGCAACCCAAGATTCATGCGGTGGGATGCGTACGGGGTGTTGGACCTGAACAACCTCGTGGTCGGCACTGCCAACGACGTGACAACCTGGAAGAATTCGATCACCGCAATCCAAGTTATCAGCGATCCCTCTACTCCGACGGGTTTCGGCGAGATTGCGGGCAGGCCGGCTGTCGATTCGGACCATTTCAACACGTTCTACTATCTGGCACCAGTCGCGCCCTGACGATTCACCGAGAGTGTGGCTGAAATCTGACAGGATTCGTCATGCGCGCACGAACATCGGCAACGAATTGAGACAGGAGGACGGATCACAACGGATGACCCGTCCTCCTGTCGTTAGAGATCGACAATACGAAATGATGGCGCAACTGGTTCAAGAAAGTGCTGACTGTGCCCTTAAACTGCATCATTGTCGTCGCTGAAGTACGCTTTGGGCACTGGCTCGCGTGGTTTGAGGATGTGCCCCACGACAAACGTGCAGGAGAATCGTTCTATACGGCCGTGACGCTTCTGCTTGATTCTGCGGGGTGGAACAGGTCTCCACTCGAACTGGCGGAGGTGCAATGCGATCTTGAAGACGACTGTTCGCTAGTAAACATCCCGATAAGTCTGGAGGGATCTGGAATTCGACAACGCTGCTGAAAGACCGCGTTATCGAAACGAATCATACGCTCCCCATTCCACTTTCCTGAGATCACCTGAATCACGACGTACGCGACCCGGCACGTTCACGAACTGCCGTCGATCCGATGAGGTACAGCACTCCGATTTTTCTCGCCACTGCGTTGGCGATGATGTTCGCGTCCCTCTTTTCCTGATCGTTGAGCATGCCCTTTCTCCGCAGTCAATGTCATTGGCGGACGCAAGCTTGCTGTGGCGTCCTTGCTGGTGAAATAATGGCTGACCGTGATTTCACCTTCACCGCATGTCATTTGATTCAAACGACACTCGGTGACCGATGCCACGTTCCCCTGGTCAACCCCCTTTCGGGAACGCACCTAAAATCGTTTCAAGGATCGTATGAGCGACGTCACACGAATTCTTTCAGCCATTGAGCAGGGTGATCCGAGGGCGTCTGAGCAATTGATGCCGCTGGTGTATGAAGAACTCCGGCGGCTGGCCGCACAGCGGATGGCACAAGAGTCACCGGGCCAAACGTTGCAGGCAACGGCGCTCGTGCATGAAGCCTACGTGCGACTGATTGGCGGCGAACAGAAAAAGGGCTGGGATTCGCGCGGCCATTTCTTCGCCGCGGCGGCGGAAGCGATGCGACGGATTCTGATCGAGAATGCCCGGCGAAAGCGCGGCCCGCAGGCTGGTGGGCATCTGCAACGGATCGACCTGGATGCCGCTCTGTCCCTGGCCGAAACTCCTTCTCAAAACTTGCTGGCGCTCGACGAGGCTTTGCAGAAATTCGCCGGGGTGGCACCGGAACGCGCAGAGCTTGTCAAGCTGCGGTTTTTCGCCGGTATGACGATCCCTGAGGCGGCCGCCGTGATGGGGATTTCACAGGCGACTGCTGAGCGTCACTGGACTTACGCACGCGCCTGGTTGTATTGCGAAATCCTGGGAGACCGCGCATCGTCTTGACGTTACGTCAGTTCGACATCGGCGATCATCCGTGATTTTTTTTGCTGGTAGAACGAATTCTTGAGGGGATTCGCGTTTCTCTCTCGCATTGAACGAGGAGCCAACTCAATTCAGGGATTGCTGACGTGAAGATCGACGAATCGACGATCGAAGCCGTGTTCCTTTCCGCATTGGAACGACGATCGGAAACGGAACGCGCGGCATTTCTGGATGGCGCCTGCGGCAACGACGGAGAAATGCGACAACGACTTGATGCCCTGATTCTGGCCCATCTGAAGGCGGGAATGTTTCTGGAACCGGCACCCCGCAACGTGAACGCGACGGTCATAGTTGACACGCCCGGGGAAGGCGGTGCCACAGTCGGGTCGACAATCGGCCCGTACAAGTTGCGCGAAGTGATCGGCGAAGGCGGAATGGGTACTGTTTACGTCGCCGAGCAGGAAACGCCCGTCCGCCGCAAAGTGGCTCTGAAGGTCGTCAAACCCGGGATGGGAACCCGTGACGTCATCGCGCGGTTTGAAGCCGAACGCCAGGCGCTGGCTCTGATGGACCATGCGAATATCGCGAAAGTCCTCGAAGCGGGAACGACGGAAACAGGCGGCCCTTACTTTGTGATGGAACTGGTTCGAGGCATCCCCATTACCGATTACTGCGATCGGCACAATCTGTCTCCGCGCGAGCGTCTGAAACTGTTCATTCCCGTCTGCCAGGCAGTCCAGCATGCGCATCAAAAAGGAATCATCCACCGCGACCTGAAACCGTCCAACGTCCTGGTGGCTTCGCACGATGGGACGCCGATTCCGAAGGTGATTGACTTCGGCGTCGCCAAGGCGATCAGCCAGCGGCTGACTGAGCATTCCATCTACACGCAGATGGCGCAGATGGTGGGAACGCCGCTCTACATGAGCCCTGAGCAAGCGGAGTTGAGCGCGCTCGATGTCGATACACGGAGCGACATCTATTCGCTGGGGGTCTTGCTTTACGAGTTGCTGACGGGAACGACACCGATCACCAGGGAAACGATCTCAAAAGTCAGTTTCGATGAAATGCGGCGTATTATCCGCGAAGACGAACCTCCGCGCCCCAGCCAGCGATTGAGTACCCTGGAAGCGAAGACACGCTCGACCATTTCCGACAAGCGGGGCGTTGACGAACGCCAATTCACGCGGATGCTGGCCGGGGAACTCGACTGGATCGTGATGAAGGCGCTGGAAAAAGACCGGGGGCGGCGCTACGAATCGGCCAGCAGCTTTGCGGCCGACGTACAACGTTATCTCGACGACCAGCCGGTCGAAGCCTGCCCGCCATCGGCGACCTACCGGCTGAAGAAATATGTCCGGCGACATCGGACATTCTTGACCACCGCTGTCCTGATCGTGACGGCGTTACTGACCGGCACAGCACTCAGTCTGTGGCAGGCGTTCGAGGCGACGAAGGCCAGGAATCTTGCCGATCACCGGTTAGATCAGGTGGAAGAGCAACGTCAAAAAGCGTTCACAAACCTGCGGAAAGCCCTCGACGCCGTGGATCAGCTCACGCGCGTGGGAGATGAGAAGCTGCGCGATGTTCCGCGCATGGAACCGGTGCACACAGCCATCCTCGCCGACGCGCTGAAGTTTTACCTGGAGTTCCTGGAATCGAATCCTACTGATCCCATGATCCGTCATCGTGCGGCACTGGCCTATCATCGGGTGGCCTGGACGCTGACGGACTTGCCGGATCCAGATGATGTCGGTCGCGAAAGCCGGGAACGTAATGAAGCCTTTCGACTGATACGCGAACTTCACGACGAGTTTCCTGACAATCCGATTTACCAATTCGACCTGGCGATGGTTGAGATGCCGTTGATCTGGGCGCATCCCAAAGTCACCGAAAGGGAACCTCGCTTCCGGCGAAACATCGAGATGCTCGAACGCCTGATCGCCAACCCTCCATCCAATCTGACACTGGATGAACTTCTGGCGAGTGGAAGAAGACAGGGGCTGACCATTGTGCCTCGGGACGCGGATCAACGCAGCCCACAAGCGAATGTCCGGCAAGTCATGCTGTGTGTGCTGGCTGGCGAATACACCGCATTGGGAACTTCCTACTATGCGCCGATTGGAAAGAAGAATGAAGCGATCGCGATGATCCGCAAGGCAATCCGACTGCTTGAGGATGCTCCGGGCTGGAACCAGGGTAGTATTGGCTGGTGTTATCTTGAGCTCTCAAAGCAACTCGACGAGACGGGACAGTTAGAGGATGCACTGGCGGCCATCGCTCGCTCACTGGAATACGGAGGTGCACTGTACCGCGATCGACCAGAGCCATCTCTTGTTCGCCACGGGTACGTCAATGAAAACCTGCAAGCCGCCAAGTTATTTCTGAAGGCAAAACGATCGGAAGATGCAGTAGTTGCGGCGCGGACAGCATTCGATCTTGCGTTGCAGCTTGAACACGACTTCCCCTCGATCAAATCCGGCGCGTGGTTGCGCAATGAAGGTTTTCGCTCGGCGTTCAGTGTACTCCAGTCACTCGACCGAAAAGAGGACCTCGTTGCTCTGGCAGATAAGCTGCCAGCTGGTGACGGATGGGCGACGTTGGCATTCCTTTACCAAGATGCCGGCGCTCGCGACGAAGCGCTGGAATCCGCAAATCGCGCGCTCGAGATCAATCCGGACAACGCGAACGCGTTGACCTGGCTTGGCGAGCGGCATCGCGACAGTGGTGACACCGCCGAGGCCATTGAATTCTTTGACCGCGCGATTGCTGCCGATCCCAAGGCGATATCCGCGTGGCGCGGTCGGGCTGAAGTGATGGTCAGCAGAGAAGACTTTCGGGCGGCAGTAGAATGCTGGAGCAAGTCGATCGAACTGTCCCCGGGCGAATCGCATATCTACAAGCGCAGAGCGCGTGCCTATTTCCGCCTCGGTCGATTCGACGAGGCGCTCGCTGATCTTTCCAAGTGTGTCGAGATGAGGCCGGACGACGGCTCGAACTTATCGTGGATCCCTCTCGCTGACGTCGCGAAGTGCCCTAGCGAATCGTTTCGTAAGGGTATGCTGGAATTGGCCGATAAGGCGATTGAATCGACGCAAGGCGCTTTCGAATGTCAATTGGCGCGCGGTCGGTTGCGAGCCGAGATGGGATTGCAATCAGGCGCCGAGAAAGACTTCATCGATGTGGCATCGATCAAGGACAACCCCGAACTGGCGGCATACGGGCTGGCCTACCTGGTTGATTTCTACGGTAAGAACCACCAGGTCGAAAAGGAAAGAACGGCTCTTACGCGGATCGAAGAGTCAGTTCAGTCTGTCGTCGCGTAGATCCAGCGAAGCAGCCCACCTGGCAATCGCGAATTGGCCGATTCGGCGACAGAGCTAATTCAAAAAGTCCCTTACGAAAAGGCATTTCCCATCTACGAGCGCGTTGTGGATGCGGCGATCGGTGCCTGGGGACCGGACGACCAGGCGACGTTGTATGTCATGCGTAATCGTGGCTTCCTGCTCAAGGAAGTGGGTCGGCCCCAAGAGGCCATTGCCTTGCTGGAAGAGACACTCAAGCGGCGACGGCAGACCGGAAACGTCAGACCGATGGAGACAATCGCTGTCCTCACCAATCTTGGCGATGCCTATGTTCTGGCCCGCGAATTTGATAAAGGCATCGCCGCATTCCAGGATGCCGTCACCTTGTCCCGAAATATCCTGGGAGAAGATCACCCGGAATCTTTGTACGCCCGTCGCCGACTCGCATGGGGATTCGAGTCGGCAGGACGCTACGACGAACAGATTTGCGTTTTGGAAGAGACGCTGCCGCGGCATCGTCGAATATTGGGCTCGGATGACCATGAGACCAACGTCCTCATCAGTAACTTTGGACTGGCTCTATCGAGAACGGGTCGGTTCAAGGAGGCCATCCCATTGCAGGAGGTATCTTTCGATCGAGCTCGTCGCATCGACGGTCCTAAGCACCGCGACACCGCGATCTCGATGCTCAATTTGGGGCAGACGCTGACGAATGACGGGCAATGTGACCGCGCAATTGCAGTCTTGAGAGAAGGGTTGGAACTATTCCGAGAAGTTCGCGGCGAGAATCATGCCGAGACATTGATGTGCGTTCGACGGCTTTGGGAGGCATACCTCAAAAACAATCAACCACAACAGGCAATCCCTTTATTGAAAAATGCCTTGGAGCGCCATCGTCAAGTCGTTCGTCCGACGGATGCCGGCACACTTGGTCTCGGGCATGAATTGGCGCAAGCCTATTTTGACGCGCACGACGTGTCAGCAGCGCTATCCGCGCTGGAGTCCGTTTTAGAAGATTCATTAAGAGATCATGGGGACGAAAGCACGCTGACCGCGCACGCCAAGTTCACATTGGGTTACGCGTACGTAACAGAAGATCGCCGCACGGAGGGAATTGCGCTTTTAAAAGACGCTTACGAATCCAGTGTCCGGTTGTTGGGCGAGATCGATCCGCGGACCATCGGCACCGCTGCCGACCTTGTCAATGCGTGCATCGATGACGGCCGATGGACCGACGCCGAATTGATCGCGTTCCGGAATCTGAATGCGATCAGAACAAAAGGCGGCGAACTGGAGATTGCATCCGCCCTCGCGCTCACCGGTGAGATCTTATTGAAGTTGAAGAAATTCGCCGAAGCGGAACCGGTCCTGCAAGAATGCCTGCATATCCGGGAGACCCGAATTCCTGAGTCCTGGCTGAAGCACAATGCGCAATCGATGTTGGGTGGTGCGTTTCTCGGTCAGGAAGAATACGCGCTCGCCGAACCGATGCTGCTGACAGGAGCAGCCGGACTCAAGCGTCTTGAAGCAACGATTCCAGTGAAAGGGCGCCGCCATATCACTGTCTCTCGGGAAAAGTTGGTAGAGCTGTACGAAGCGACAATGCGACCCGACGAGGCGGCCAAGTGGCGAGAGACGGACTCCACGGAGGAATCTCAGCCTCCTGCGCGCTGAACAATTTCATTTCGAATTGCCACTCGTCACCAGCACCGGCCGTGCAAACCAGGATCAGAACATTGTGATGCCACGGCGTGCGCGCCAATGTGACGTGAATAGATTTCCGAGTCCTCGTTGGCGCCTGGCCTCATCGCTGTACCGGTCTCGGGATTGGCCCTCCGGATTGTTGGATAAACCATGCTGCCTTCGTATTCATCAATAATCATTGCGCGACGCCGATTTGGACACTGGCTATCGTGGTTCGAAAATTCTCCCCGTGAGAAGTTTGCCGGAGAATCGGTTTGGACCGCTGTGACGATCTTGCTTGACGCAGCCGGATGGGACAGGCTTTCGCTCGAGCAAGCCTACGAACGATTCGAGAGTCAATCCGATTGCTCAGAGCTGCGGATCGTGTTACGTCTCACTGGAATCCAGTCCGAGGCGACCGCTGAATTCACTGAAGTGAACGATGACAGACCTCGACATTCGTCCGGCCCGATTTTTCGTGCGAAATAGGAAGTTCGCGAACATTTTTGAAGAACCGCCAGATTGCTGAGGGGATTCGATTTCAACTCTCGCATTGAAAGCGGGGCCAACCTGATTCGCGGCCGGTCGACTGGCGAAGTCGCTGGTTAGGTGACGGGTTGCTGCCTGGTCGGCCTTTTTTTGTCGCGACGTATCAAGTCGTGCGAGTTCAGGGCAGCAGCGCAGGGTCTGCGCGCCGCCATCGCCGTTTCAATCGTCCGCAGACCTTAAGGAAATTAACAACATGAAATGGTCACATCGGTTCAATCTATTCGTTGCCGGTACGACAGCATTAATCATTCTGGCAGTCTCGCAGCAAGAGGCATTCTCCGGGAAACCAAAACCGCCGCCACCACCACCGCCGGTTCTTTACGAAGTTCAATTTTGGAGTGTCCCAAATGGCAACCCCATCATTGACTCGATCAACAATCGGGGTCAGGTGGTCGGCTGGTATTCGACTGCAAGCGGTTCGCAACACGCGTTTCTATATGATCCTGCATTCAACCCAACCAGTGCAATTGACCTCAATTCAATCGTGGCGGCGCCTTCAGGATGGGTCGTTGCGTCGGCCGTCGACATTAATGATCAAGGTGTGATTGTCGGCTATCTCGAAACAACGGATGGCGCGCAGGCCACGGGGTTTATTCTTGACATCACGGAAGCAACACCTGCTCTGCACCCTTTGCCAACCCAAGGCTCAACGAACTCCTGGGGACGGCGCATCAATGAGTATGGGGATGTTACCGGCGTCTATGAGAGAGCCGACGGCACTTGGGGGGCCTACGTCTACAATTTGCTAACCAACACCGTTGTCGATCTCAACATCACGTCGCTCGGAACAATTTCAATTGAGATTAACAACCCGACGCAAACGCACGACACTCAGGTGTGCTTGCAACTGCATAACGGAAGCGCTTTCGGGATACCGCTCCGCTGGACGAGGGGACATGGTTTCGAGCAGATCCCCGGTACGAATACGCTTGTCGACAGTATCAACGATTCTGGAACGGTCTGCGGATCTACCTATTCCGGCAAGCCGAGCCGGCAATACGCATTCCTCTATCCGACGTCATTGCAAATACTCACCGCTGTCTCCGGTGGCGCCCACTGCCTGAACTCGGCGGGCGATTTTCTCAATAGCCCCAACGTTTACCACAGCACCAGGGGTTTGCTCTCGATCGGAAACCTGATCGACACTTCCGACCCCGATGGCGCCAGACTCATCAGCGTGACCGGTGGCAGCGTGGGCGGCCAAGTGATGAACGATCGTATTCCCGGCGCCGATTTCGGTCAGATCGCAGGGATGACACAGCTCTCGAACGGAAGCTGGTTGCCTTATCTGCTGACGCCCAAGGCGCCCCATTGAGCGGGCTTTTCGTCTGTGGCCATCTCGACATGGACGAAGAACGAGAAACCTGTGCCGACCTTTAGATAACAATGATGACGTGAAGTTCGACAGTATCGGTGTAAGAGCCAGCAACTCTACCGTTCTCGAGCCTACATCATGAGCGTTGCCGGATCTCGGCGGACTCGGTCTGCTTTCCCAACGTACCGTCGACGCACTTTGCTTTGATGTATCGCCGCGCCTGCGACGAGAAGCCGCCCGAAATCGAGCGGCTTCCTTTATTTTGATCGTGTCTGAACCCGGCGTTGACGAAAGCAGCATCTCCCGGTGTCCACTCGCTTCACGGTTCAACAACTCATCGACCTCTGTTGAAGGTCACGACCTGTTGCGAAAGTGATGGACGCTTGACAACTGTTGCGTGTGATGTACAACAGTAGTCACATTCACCATGCACGTCTCACTCAACCATCATTCGGGCATCCCTCTGTACCGACAGATCGTCGAGGCGGTTCGGTTGCGGATTGCCACCGGCGAACTGCAACCGGGACAACAGTTGCCGAGTATTCGCGAGCTGTGCGGGCAGTTGCAGATCAACTCGCGCACGGTCATGAACGCGTATGAAGAACTGGACCGCGCGGGACTGGTCGTCATGCAACACGGACGCGGCGTCTTTGTCGCGGCCAATCGAGTCGCGTTGCCAGCGAAAGAACGGCGCAAGCTGCTCTTGGATCTGGCCATCATGCTGCTTGTCGAGGCGTCGCAGGTCGGATCAAACGTAGACGAAGTGATTGAGGCCATTCAAGCCGCGGCCCGGGAACTGGAGCTGAAGTCATGATTGAATCCAGCGTGGTATTAGAAATAAGCGAGCTGGCTCGCGACTTTGGTGGGCGCGTCGTGCTCGACGATGTCTCACTGACAGTGAACGCCGGCGAGATTCTGGCACTGTTGGGCCCGAATGGCGTCGGAAAGAGCACTCTGCTCAAATTGACGGCCGGGTTGTTGAAGCCGTCGCGCGGGGATGCACGAATCTGGCGTCGCTCCTGCTGGCTTGGGTCAATCGACCTGCATCGAGTCGCCTGTGTCCTGGATGGAGCAACTCCTCCGTCGCGAGTGCGCGTTCGTGAGATTCTGGACCTGAAAGCCTGTGTCCATCCTCGTTTTGATCGATCATTGGCACAATCGTTGTGCGAACAACACCAAATCGGACTCACCAGTCGGTGGCACACTTTGAGTAAAGGGCAAAAGCGCTGGGTGTTGCTGGTTGCCGCGTTGGCCAGTGAGGTCGAACTGATGCTGCTCGACGAACCGGCCGATGGCCTGGATGTCGCCACACGCCGCGAGCTTTACGGATTGCTGCGACAACAGGCCAACGATCGCGGCCTGACCGTCGTGGTGGCCTCGCACATCATCGCAGACGTTGAAAGAGTTGCTGACGATATCGCGATTCTTGTCCAGGGGCGACTTCGATTGCATTCGCCCCTGGAACAACTCCGCGACGAAGCCTGTGCCATTGAACTGCACGACGAGAGTTCTCTGGAAGCACTCTCGACAGTGGCGGAGGTCATTTCTTCACGCCGGTTCGACGAACATGTTCTCGCCGTCATCCGATTTCGTAGTCCGTATCTGGCCGAGCAGGAATTGACGGGAGAAATCCGCCGGCAACCTGTCAGTCTCGAAGATCTGTACCTGGCCTATACACAACCAGGTCGCGCGATCGCATCATCTGAAACCGCCGTCGCCTGACCAGAAGGAGTCACCGATGCACATCTCTTGGTCGCTTGTCGCGTGGATCTTTCGTCCACTCTTCTGGCCGACGCTGATCAGTTCGATCCTAGCGCTGGGATACGTATTGTTCCATGAAGAGCCACTCGATTTCCGCCACGGCTCTTACTCCCTGCCGTTTGTCATTGTGCACAGTTTTCTAATGAGTCGGCTGCTAGGACGCGTGCGGTCCGAATCGTTCGCATTCTTGTACACACAAGGCTTCTCGCGATATCGACTGTGGACTCATCTTTGGCTGGCGTCGTGGCTTTCTGTGCTGGCGATCTGGCTGCCGAGTGCCTTGGTGATCTTCACCTCATTGCGCTCCTGGCTGCAAGACGCCCTGGGGAATCCGTGGTTTCCGTTGATGACCACGTTCGAGTGGTCATTCCCTGTGTGGACCTTGTTTGCCTATGCCCTGTTCCTGCCGCTGTTTCATTACGAATGGATTCGGTCATCAACTCCGTTTCGCGGCCTGATCAGCGGTCATCTGCTGGCAATCGGTTACTTCGTATTTGGTCTGCTGGTCTTCGAGCAAATTATGAGCCTGCAACCCTATCCACCCCGCAACTTTGTTCTCAGTGGATTTGTCGCGGTCTCGCTTGCCTTGGGTCTGTTTGGTGGCTGGTTGCATCAGCGAATGGAGGTGCACTCATGACAGGATTTCAGATGCTGCTTGAACTGCTGCCAATTCTGATCACGACGAGTGTCGTGTTGCTGCCCCTGGCCTATTTGATTCCCAAAGAACGCCGCTGGATGAAATCGCTTTCGGTCCAGGATTCACGACCGCCGCAGCGCGTGCGCACCGTTGAACTCGCAGTACTCGGCTTGATGGCCTTCAGCCTCGTACTGCACGTCTCAATGGGCGGCCTCGGCTTGACTATGAAACCGGTCCCGGCGTTCCTGTGGCATGCTCGCGGTCTGGTCTGTGCCGTCATCGCCGTGGTCACGGCCGCCTGGATGTGGCTCGGTGCGCGGCGATCTGTTCCGATGGCAACGGCGGGATTGGTTGCCACCACCGTGCTGGGCGCGATGGTGTTCGCCTCCGCGAAGGGGCTGTCTTACGAACGATTCGAAACCGAAATCCGGAAGATCCCGGTCCCCGTGATCATCTCGATTCAGGAAGAGATCCCCGATGTCGATGTGGTGATCAATGGAGTACGGCTGGGCAAGGCTCCGCTGCACACCACGACGGACGAGATCGAAGCCAAGGGATCGTCCGACATAAGGCAGTTCCAGCATGACCACACCACTTGGAAGAATTTCGGCGGAGCGACGTATATGCCCGTCCAGAAGATCTCGATCGATCGAGCCACTCGCGTCACTATGGATGACAAAGGGGGCGAGAAGCTCGACGTGTATGTGCAATTCGAGCGTAGGGGCCAGCCATTAATGATCTCGGGAAGTCTGGGCTATTCATCAGGTTCTCGGATGTTCGGTCAGATTCAACCGGCGCGAATTCCCTTCAGTGTGATTACTGCGGAATGGGACCAGGCGGTCAAAACCCTGCTAACACGCGCCAGACTGTCTGACTATCACGTCAGCCCGGATTGGGTCGCCGTAGCGGATAGCTATTCTCAACTGATGCGCCGGACCCTGCAAACCGCGATCGTCACAGAACCCGAATTGGAAACAGTCCTGTCCGATTGGGCGAAAGCGCATTACCAGTTTGATCAATCAACCGGCAAAGATGAGGCATGGCGACTCTTCGAGCGAATCCAGCGGGAGGCCGATCAACAAGGGGCGTACAGTACCGATTCACTCGCCGGCGATGCGGTGGAATCGCTGGTGGATCAACTGGATGCAAATCGGGTGATTGCCGAAGCCGCCAGACGACTGCGACTGCGAATCGCGGCCAACAACTTTGGATACGGATGGGGCTGGCACAATCGGAACGGCAAGCAACACTTTTCGAACAGTCCCTATTCCGATGCGGACCAGACTGCTCCGCGCGATTATGTGTTGGCCCATGTTGTCTGGCGACTGGATCAGAAATGGGATGCGCAACAATCCTCAATCGACAACGCCGCCGAGCGCAAGTTGGTTCCCCTGCTGATGCAACTGGGCTATCGCGCGCCCCAGATTCGAAAGCTGTGCGACATTCTCGGTGGTTCGGCCATTGATGAATTCCACCGACGCGGGCAAGCTCACATTCATAGCTATCAACCCAGTACCGATTCCAGCAAGAACGAATACTTGTCCGGCGGCGAATTCGTGCTCCGCGATTACTGGGAATCGCTCAACGCCGTCGGACCAGCAGGCGCGAGTTTCCGTAAGCGTCAACCTCAATCGGCACTGGATCTGGCCGAAGTCCTGCTGAGAAAATCGCATTCATTGACTTCTGTTCCCGAGTGGACCCGCTTTCTATTCCTTGAAGTTGAAGGACGAGACCCACTAGCCAAGGATTTCTGGAAGTCGTTCCACACTCGAGTCAGCACCGATCCCGGAGTTCGCGGGTGGGCCGTCGGTGTCCAGTGGGACTACCTCTCCCGAATTCACCCGCTCCCACCGGCGGCGGACTTCGTCGCGGCGTTCCCGACAGAGTCCGTGAAGTTCGGCGACTACGGGAACTGCGAACAATCCCTGACTCAACTTCCACCAGATCTCAGAGAAGAAGTCACCCACGAGTGCATTCAAGTCGCTGCCAAAACCAAAGCCGCGCACAAACCCGATTCCGAAGCTTGGCAAGCCGCGAATCAGACAGAGTTTCAACTGATTCGCTACCTGCCAACAATCCCCACCGACAGCGCGGCCGATGCTGCGATGCAATACCTGCAACCATCTAATCCGCGGTCGCAAGTCATGACCGAATACTTGAAGCAGGCATCGACGTACGGCGGCCTCACCCTGCCAGTCGCCCGCCGTTTAGCCAAATCAAATCAATCCGAACAACGCGCATGGGTACTACCCCAGATCCAACTCCAACCCAACCCCGCCAACCGAGCCATCCTGTCCGAGCTACTTCACGACGAAGACTCGTCAGTGAAACAAGCGGCAGAAACCGTCGCTGCAGAGCTCGAAGCACTGAGAGGCACGCCACTGCCTTACTTAAGATGAGCTACACCGCGCTCGCTGCATATATCGCCCTCAGGATTCCACCTATTTCGCGCGTCTCGCGTGTGATCGGCACGAGCCTCACACGGCTGTTCAGACGCCGCCTACTGTGCCGATGTCGGCGGATGGATGTATTGCCTCGACGCAACCACAAGCAAGGAGCGGTGGTACGCTGAGAAGCGAAGTGACGGCCGATCGGCTTCTCAGATTTCGAGAGAGTACGAATTGTCCATAACACTTCCCCGATCGGACGAGGATTCTCTAAAAGCCAACACCCGCGCGTCGACGTTAATTTCGCAAACCATTGTTGGTTTTGTGTTTAAAATGCGCGACGGAACGGTATCCTGTCACACGTCCACAGAGCGGTGTTAAGTTCACCTTCGCTCGCTTCAATACGTGCAAAAAAAACTTAATGCCGACGCTCCTTGCACGAAGATGTGGGAATGGTAATGACTAGCCAGAACAGCACAGTAAAAACCGATGCGACGTCACCGCCATTTCTAGAGCTCCCCGCGGAGTCCCTGTGGCGCCGGCTGTCGTCAAAGATGTGGGGTTATGACTTTTTCATCTCTTACAGATGGGCATGTGGCGGAGTTTACGCAGTCAGTCTGGCAGAGCAGTTGCGAGGTCGGGGTTATGACTGTTTCTTAGACCGAGCAGAGTTCGCGCCCAGCGATGACTGGAAGGTCGAAGCCGCGCGCGCCTTGCGAAATACGCAGCGGCTCGTTGTCATCGCAACGCGAGACGCCATGCTGAGTTCTGAAGCAGTGGCGCACGAGGTAAAACTTTACTCCACGAAGAAGTCAGCCCGAATTGTTCCAATTGTTTTTGGCGAGAGATTTTCGGGAGACGACCGCGCCAACATTCCAACTCTTGCCATGATTTCTCATTACACGCTCGATATCATCGAGAAACCTGAAAGCCTGAAAGAAGGTCCCTCCAAGGAAGTGTTGGATCAACTGATACTAACTCACCGGTTGCTTCGTCGACGATCGATTCGAGCCCTGACTGTCCTCGTGGCGTTCATCATCCTCGCCGCGGCAAGCGTCGTATCGGTGGCGTTCGGCATCGTTGCCGAAGTCGCAAGAGCGGAAGAGAATCGACAGAAACAACTCGCGCAGTCTGCCGAGTCCATCAACCGCTCCGATCTTTTACGCGAAACTCAAGGCCCACGGATTGAGGAAAGCCTGCGTCTTGCGAAAAAAGCTTACCAGTTGTCGGTGGATGCTGATGCACCATCTAAAGAAGCCGAACGTGCCGTACGGCAGGCGAGTCGCCTTATTCCGAAGCGGTTGGGTGAGCCTTGGACGCCATTCACATCCGCCGAGTCGCTTCAAATCCGATCTCTGGATGAACAAGTAACGATTTCTCGAAAATCGACTGCAATCGCGGATGAGCCGTATACTCTTGTCGCACAACTCGACCGAATTCCAGGCAAATGGAGTGTCATTCGGGCATTTCGCGGCGCCGAACAAGGGGAGAGAATCGCCAACCAGTATGGTCAAGTCATTCAACCATCGGGAGGATCACGTTGGGTTGCAACCAGGAAGAATGGTCACGTCCTCTTCTGGGACCTTGGCGTGAAGAACAAGCAATTCGAGTTGCCCTTCGATCATGCCCCGCAGGCGGAAGACGGTGAGGAACTGCTCACCTATACCGCAGATGGCGCCTTTGCACTGTCAAGGGCTCAACGAGGATTGGTCTTATGGGAGACCAGTATGTCACCACCCAAAAAAACTCCCTTGTCGATTAAATTCGATATCACTGCCTATGCCTATGCCATTTCCCCATCGGGTCAATGGATCGCATCGGCGCAGCAGAATAAGTTCGCCCTCGTAGATGTGAAGCAGTCAACCACACGGATGACATATTCTATCACCAGGGGCGGAGGTCATCCGGAATCGCTCGGCTTCATTGGAGGTCCCAGTTCCCGCGAGGACCACGCCGTCTATGTGACTTGGTCAGCTAACCAGATCGGTCAAATGGCACCTGGCAATCATCGTAATGCGCCGAGTCATCAAGCCGGGCTTTGGAATATGGCTGAAGTGCACATCGCGGCTGCCAATACAGACGCAGTTCGCGAGGTACGCCCGAATGTGATGCTGGTTCGCAAAGACCGATTCGACCTCTCATTCGCTGGTGATGATAGTCGTTTGATGGCGGTCTTAGACGCACAGAATCCTCTGCAATTGCTGGATACTGAATCTGAAATATCGTTCACGCTTGGGACGACCGCGGGCCCTGCGATCAAGTGTCAGTTCTCTCCCCGTGCAAAGGAATTGCTCGCCGTTCACTTAGATGGGACGGCCCGCCTATGGAACCTCACTACTCGAGAAGAGATTCTCCGGTTTGCCGCAGATGGGGCGATCGTTGATGCGGCGTTTTTACTCAAGACAACAGAAACGCCTTTCCCACCACAGCAGGTGAGTGGAGTTGTCACACAAGACGGACGCGGACGCATTCAAGCTTGGAGCGTCGATTCGCTGGACTCGCCGTAGCGCTCCTACAGTCTCCGAAGCGTTTTGTGTACGCGATGGATCAGGTGCTTGCTATCGCTCGTGATCGCACACTTTCTCAGGCACTTCAAAGAGCAGCACACAATCCCGAACAAGGAATTCGGGCTATTCGACAGGCAGCCACGAAGGGGCCGGAAAGTGCAAAACGGCGGCAGCGTCATATTGGTGATCAGTTTGTGCCTTAGATGGACTGACTCCGTCTCATTCGCGGAACAGTTGCAGACGATTCGATCCCGCCAGCTCACTCTTCACGCAAAATCTTCTCCATCTTTCGACCTTTGGCCAATTCGTCGATCAGCTTGTCCAGGTATCTGACTTGCTGGGTCAGTGCATTCTCAATCTCTTCAACGCGATAGCCGCAAATGACTCCCGTGATCAGGTGGGCGTTGGGGTTCATCTTGGCGCGTTGGAAAAATTGTTCGAACGTTACTTTGTTGTCGATGAGTTTCTGCAGGGTCTTGTCGTCGTAGCCTGTCAACCACTTGATCACCTGATGTAATTCGTCTTTGCTGCGGCCCTTCTTCTCGATCTTGGCCAGGTAGAGCGGGTACACGGAGGAAAACGTCATCTTCGCAATTCGTTGATCGTGATCGCTCGTGCTCTTCATCTTTTACGGCTCCTCACTTCTGCTTCTGCAATGGTCCAACAACCTTGTAGTTGTTAATCAGAACGCCAGTAGGCGACACTTTCGAGCTGGTAAATGCAAGTGTGTGAGCCGGAGTCCCCTGCGCAAAAAAGCGTTTGCCTGTGCCTACCAGAACGGGATCGACCAGCAGCAGCACCTCATCCGCCAGTCCATGTTCGAGCAGCGTCGAGGTTAGCGACGCGCTGCCCGACAGGATCAGGTTCGGACCATCCGTTGTCTTGAGGTTGCGGACGCCCTCGATAAGGTCCGGTCCGATACCCTCGACCGGGCCCCATTGCAAGCTCTCCGGCCGGTGAGTCACGACATATTTCGTCGCTGCATTCAGTCGGTCCGCCATCGAACTCGCCGGTGCCTTGGGCCAGAAACCCGACCAGGTGTCGTAGGTTCGGCGACCGAGCAACAGATCGAAACGCTCGCCGTATTCCTCCAGCAGCATCGCGAGACCGGCCGGGCTGCGGTACGGCGCGGTCCAGTCGCCATAAGGAAAATCTTCGCCCGGACCACTGGAAACCTGGATCACGCCGTCCAGCGAAATATGTTCGATAAGTTTTAACTTTCTCATTTCAATTCCTGTTTCACTTTGGTTTCAATTCGAGTTGGGAAACTGCCCTGCGCAGAGGATTTTCCAGGGCATTGAAGGACACAACTTCGCCGTGAACCAGGGCGATATCGTGACGTGTCACGCGGTAACTGCTGGCGACGGAGCCCGCTCGGGCCGGGTGCGAGGCCCGTTCAGAAAATGACCCAGCCATGTGTAGCGTACCATCACCTGATACGTCCACAACAGAAAGGAGGTCACGACCACGACGATGAGCAAAAACTTCAGGGCGGCTGGGTACGGCCAGTCTCGCACGATGTACTGGACCGCGATAATCAGTGGCAAATGGGCGAGGTACAGCCAGTAAGCGGAATCTGACAGGTATCTCATCGTGGAACTCTCGACGGAACAGACCTGCCGCAATAAACCCATCAGGCCAAAGGTGATGACCCAGGGGTAGGTCGCCTGCAACGCGACGATGAGGATGCGACGTGCAATCGGGGTGAGTTCGTATCCGGTTGGTCCTGTCCACCCCTGCGTGAGGGCCAACAGCAGCGGCAGGACGACCACGAGTCCGAAAGTGAGCGGGAGCCACCACCGTGCGCCAACGCGACCGGAATTGTCGTCGAACCCGAAATACGCCACTCCGAAGCCGAAGAAGATCGCATAATACGAAAACACATGCGGGATCGGCAGGAGGCCGGTCGAGGTATCTGGGCCGATGATCGGGGTCGCTCCGTAGTCTCCCATGTACCATTGCGGGATCATCGTCAGGGGGATTAGCCAGAGGTAGCGGGCGGGTGAGAGCACCAGCCGTTCGGGCAGTCGGATCGATGAAAGTCGCGATCCACAGGCGCCAAGTGCCGCGTAGCCAAGTACGAGCCACCACAGGAACCAGAGGAACCACAGATGCTGAAAGAGGGGCATCTGCATCAGCGTGTTCGCCAGATTCCCGTTCAGCCCCGCTTTCGCGCCATGCTGGCGCAGCGATTCAGCGAGCGCGGCCTTTCTGCCTCCCAGACCTTCCTCGTTGAGTTCAAGCTGAAGGAGCGACGCGAAGTAGCGGGTCGTCCCCTCATCAAGGGTGGCGACATCCAACGGTGTATTGCCATTCTTATTCCTGGCATTGACATTCGCGCCGTTCCGCAAGAGCACATCGACGGCCTGCGCGTGGCCCAGAAAAGCGGTCGCATGAAGGGCCGTGCCGCCCTCGTTGGAGACGGCGTTCACATCAGCCCCCTGACGAATCAGCAACTCGATGACTTCTGTCTGACCCGTGACAGCAGCCCACATTAACGGCGTCCCGCCTTGCTTGGGATCCGCAGCGTCGACAGCCGCCCCGCTGGCCAGATATTGTTCGATCGCGCCAACGTCCCCGGCCGGCGCGGCTCCCCAGATATTTGACTCATCCTTGGCCGGCGGCGTTCCGCTGGACTTCGGAGGAACGGACGACATCGCGAGGGAGGAGATCCCAATTGTCAGTGGGACAATCGTAACCATCCCCAATAGCAGGGGGA